>OBRJ01000153.1_pt1 | contig 61988 bp, 52 predicted proteins | sample 1494831 | NCBI WGS metagenome assembly OBRJ01 (sample SAMEA3360658, study PRJEB22359) | human gut metagenome | biome: ENVO:urban biome; feature: ENVO:human-associated habitat; material: ENVO:feces | place: Bangladesh | collected 2011
ACAGGACAAGGTCTACACCCGCGACCTGTTCCGTCGGGATTAAAGTGGAGCGTTTTGGCAGCTGGGCCGGACTACTGTCAAAATAGACACAATTCCCGAATATCACGGGAAAAGTTTGTTAATAAATTATCCATCCCCCGTCCTTGCAATACACACATATTTTGTTTATAATAGTGTCATAGGGGCTAAGACCCCGAGAGTGAGCGAAATTCGATTCCGAAGAACGAATTGAGAGGAGAATAATCACTATGGGTTTAGGTAAAAAGACGATCGACGATCAGAACTACTGCGGCAAGAAGGTCCTTGTCCGCTGTGATTTCAACGTCCCCATGAAGGACGGCGTCATCACCAACGAGAACCGCATCAATGCGGCTCTGCCCACCATCCAGAAGCTGGTCAATGACGGCGCGAAGGTCATTCTGTGCAGCCATCTGGGCAAGCCGAAGAACGGCCCCGAGGCAAAGTTCAGCCTCGCTCCCGTTGCTGTGGCTCTGAGCGCAAAGCTGGGCAAGACCGTTGTCTTTGCTGACGACGACAACGTCGTGGGCGAGAACGCAAAGGCTGCTGTCGCTGCCATGAACAACGGCGACGTCGTCCTGCTGCAGAACACCCGTTTCCGCAAGGAAGAGACCAAGAACCTGCCCGAGTTCTCTCAGGAGCTGGCTTCTCTGGCAGACGCATACGTTGACGATGCCTTCGGCAGCTGCCACCGCGCACACTGCTCCACCGCAGGCGTCACCGACTATATCAAGGACACCGCTGTCGGCTACCTGATGGAGAAGGAGATCAAGTACCTCGGCAATGCCGTGAACGATCCCGTCCGTCCCTTCACCGCCATTCTGGGCGGCGCAAAGGTCGCTGACAAGCTGAATGTCATCTCCAACCTGCTGGAGAAGGTCGATACCCTCATCATCGGCGGCGGCATGGCCTACACCTTCATCAAGGCTCAGGGCTATGAGGTCGGCAAGAGCCTGTGCGATGACTCCAAGCTGGACTACTGCAAGGAGATGATGGCAAAGGCTCAGGAGAAGGGCGTCAAGCTGCTCCTGCCCGTCGATACCGCCTGCGTCGAGAACTTCCCCGATCCCATCGACGCTCCTGTCGAGACCACCGTCGTCCCTGTCACCGCGATCCCGGCTGACAAGGAAGGCTGCGACATCGGCCCCGAGACCATGAAGCTCTTCGCCGACGCTGTCAAGGCTTCCAAGACCGTCGTCTGGAACGGCCCCATGGGCGTCTTTGAGAACCCGACTCTGGCTGCCGGCACTCTGGCCGTGGCCAAGGCTATGGCTGAGAGCGACGCTACCACCGTCATCGGCGGCGGCGACAGCGCAGCAGCTGTCCAGCAGATGGGCCTGGGCGACAAGATGACCCACATCTCTACCGGCGGCGGCGCTTCTCTGGAGTATCTGGAGGGCAAGGAGCTGCCCGGCATCGCAGTCATCCAGAACGCATAATCACAGCATCATGAACGGTGCGGCGGCTGTTTCGCCGCCGCATCTTTTATTTATAAGGTAAATAAGGTAAGGAGAACGTATCATGGATAAGGCAAAGCGCAAGGCCATTATTGCTGGCAACTGGAAGATGAACAAGACCGCCTCCGAGGCTGCTGTTCTGGTGGACGAGCTGATCCCCGCCGTGAAGGACGCTACCTGCGAGGTGGTCATCTGCACCCCGTTTACCGATCTGGTCACCGCTGTGGCTAAGACCAAGGGCACCAACATCCATGTCGGCGCCGAGAACGTCCACTTTGAGAAGTCCGGTGCTTTCACCGGCGAGATCAGCGCTGATATGCTGGTGGATCTGGGCGTGGAGTATGTCATCGTCGGCCACTCTGAGCGCCGCCAGTACTTTGCAGAGACCGACCAGACCGTCAACAAGCGCGCGCTGGCTGCCCTGAACGCCGGTCTGAAGGTCATCCTGTGCGTGGGCGAGAGCCTGCAGCAGCGCGAAGAGGGCGTTACCGAGGAACTGGTCCGTATGCAGACCAAGATCGCCCTGCGTGACGTGACCGCCGAGCAGATGGCAAATGTTGTCATCGCCTACGAGCCCATTTGGGCTATCGGCACCGGCAAGACCGCTACCGCTGATCAGGCAGAGGAAGTCTGCGCGCAGATCCGCAAGGTGGTGGGCGAGCTGTACGGCGAGGCTGTGGCCGAGGCTACCACCGTGCAGTACGGCGGCAGCATGAACGCCAAGAACTGCGAGGAGCTGCTGAGCAAGAAGGACGTGGACGGCGGCCTCATCGGCGGTGCTTCCCTGAAGGCTCCTGACTTTGCTGTCATCGTCAACGCTGCCACCAAGGGCTAAGCCCTGAGCGGTAAAAATCGTTCTCTCTGCGCCCGGCTGCGCCGCATTTCCGGCAGGGAGCCGGGCGCTGTTTGTTGAATTTTCAAAGGAGATCCTATTTTATGTCCAAGAAACCTGTTCTGCTCTGCATCATGGACGGCTTTGGCTGGACCCCCAACGAGACCTACGGCAACGCCGTGGCCGCGGCCAGGAAGCCCTTCCTTGACTCTCTGATGGCAAAATATCCTATGACCACCATCGAAGCTTCCGGCATGGCTGTGGGCCTGCCCGACGGCCAGATGGGCAACTCTGAGGTGGGTCATACCAATATGGGCGCCGGACGCATCGTCTACCAGCAGCTGACCCTCATCACCAAGTCCATCCGCGACGGCGAGATGCTCAAGAACCCTGTCCTCGTCAAGAACATGAAGGCTGCCATCGACGCCGGCAAGGCGATCCACCTGATGGGTCTGGTGGGTACCGGCGGTGTCCACAGCCACGCTGACCACTGGTTCGGTGTGCTGGAAATGGCAAAGCGCATGGGTGCCAAGGAAGTCTATCTCCACTGCATCACCGATGGCCGCGACACCGACCCCCACTCCGGCAAGGGCTTCCTTGCCGACCTGCAGGCCAAGCTGGATGAGCTGGGCATCGGCAAGATCGCCAGCGTCTCCGGCCGTTACTACGCTATGGACCGTGACAACAACTGGGACCGCGAGGAGAAGGCTTACGCTGCCTTCGTCTACGGCGAGGGCAACCACGCCGCCAACGCGCAGGAGGCCATCGAGGCATCCTACGCCGACGACAAGACCGACGAGTTCGTTCTGCCCTGCGTCACCTGCGAGGGCGGCCGTGTGCAGGACGGCGACACCGTCATCTTCATGAACTTCCGCCCCGACCGCGCTCGTCAGATGACCCGCATCTTCTGCGACGACGCCTTCACCGGCTTCGAGCGCCGCGGCGGCCGCAAGCAGGTCCACTACGTCTGCATGGCTGAGTATGACGCCACCATGCCCAACTGTGAGGTCGCTTATTCTCCTGTGGAGCTGAAGAACGTCCTGGGCCAGTACCTGTCCGAGAACGGCAAGACCCAGCTGCGCATCGCCGAGACCGAGAAGTACGCTCATGTCACCTTCTTCTTCAACGGCGGTGTTGAGGCTCCCTACGAGGGCGAGGACCGCTGTGTCATCCCCAGCCCGAAGGTGGCCACCTACGACCTCAAGCCCGAGATGAGCGCCCCCGAGGTCGCCGACGAGTGCGTCAAGCGCATCGAGAGCGGCAAGTACGACGTGGTCATCCTGAACTTCGCAAACTGCGATATGGTCGGCCACACCGGCGTTTTTGAGGCTGCTGTCAAGGCCGTTGAGGCTGTGGACGCTGCTGTCGAGAAGGTCGTCACCGCTGTGCTGAACGCCGGCGGCTGCGCTTTCCTGACCGCTGACCACGGCAACGCCGAGAAGATGAAGAACCCCGACGGCACTCCGTTCACCGCCCACACCACCAACGTCGTGCCTTTCGTGGCCATCGGCTGCGGCGATGTGAAGCTGCGCGAGGGCGGCTGCCTGGCCGACATCGCACCCACCATGCTGCCCTATATCGGCCTGCCCGTCCCGGCAGAGATGACCGGCAAGAGCATCATCGCCGAGTAAACCTTTTCTGAAACAACGCAAGCGCCCCGCAGCTCTGTTACGAGCTGCGGGGCGCTTTTTGTGCTGTTTGGCTTTTCAGCGCTCGACCCAGACGGACATCTTTGCGCTGGTAGTGATGTCGCCGAGAAGGATGGTGTCCATCTTGATGCTGCAGGTCACGGCCAGCGCTTTGCTGGAATCGCTGCCGGTGAGCACCGAGGCGGGCAGGTTCTTGAGGGTCAGCACGGCGGTGCCGTCGGACAGGTCGCCGCTCAGAGTGCCGTCATAGTTCACCTCGCCGATGGCGATGCCGGTGAGACGGCCGGTCATGTTCATGGAAGAGAGCTGCTTGACCGGAAGCTCGAGAGTGAAGGTGCCGTTGGGCTGGCGGGTAAGGGTAGCTTCGCGGGTGGTGTCCACGGCACTGTCGGCCATCGACTCCTTGTCCCCGGACTCCCGCCAGAACTGGACGCCCACCGTCATCTTGACGGCGGCGGCACTGGCACTGACCGCCAGCGTCAGGAGCAGCAGCAGCGAGACGAGGACCGCCCCGGTGCGTCTGCCCATATGCTTCAAAGAAATCGTCATATTCAAGAATCGACCTTTCCAGCCGCAGAGGCGGCTCTGTGCGTTCCAAAACGGAACGCGAAGGAATTTGTCACCGCAAAAATAACATATTCAGAAGAAAAAGTCAATCTGGCTTGTGAGTCTTTCACAAAAATGTTTCACATAAGACACATCTTATGGAAGAAAAAACACAGACTTGGCCGAAGACACAAAAAGCCGCCTCCCGGCGGACGGGAAGCGGCAGAAGTCAGGAAAACTCAGACCTCAAAGTTGGGGTCGTCCTTCAGCACGTGGATGCTGGTCATGAAGGGGCTCTGCTCGGGGTCCTGGAACGGAGCCTCCTTGACGTACTTGTTCAGTGCGACAGCGGTGCGGGCGGGGTCGGCGATGGTGCCGGCGCCGCCGATGCAGCCGCCGGGGCAGCCCATGCCTTCCAGCAGGTAGCCGTTGTACTTGCCGGCCTTGGCCAGCATCAGCAGCTTCTTGCACTCGGCGAGGCCCTGTGCGGACGCGATCTTGACGTCCATATCGGGGTGCCACTCCTTGATCTTGTCGGCGACAGCCTTGGCGACGCCGCCGGACTGTGCGAAGCCGCGGCCTGCGCTGGAAGCGTGGACCAGATCGACCTCATCGGGGTCAACTTCGAGGTTGGCCGCGTCGATGTCCTTGGCCTCGATGATGCCGGCCAGTTCCTCGAAGGTCAGCACGAAGTCCACATCCGAGCGGACGGTGCGGCGGGAAGCCTCCAGCTTCTTGGCGGCGCAGGGTCCGATGAAGCACATACGGGCCTCGGGGTCGGCCTGCTTCATCATGCGGGCGGTGAAGACCATGGGGGTCATGGTCATGGAGATGTTCTTTGCAAGATCCGGGAAGGCGGTCTTTGCCATCATGCTCCATGCCGGGCAGCAGGAAGTAGCCATGAAGCTCAGCTTGCCGGGCACCTCTTCGAGGAAGTCGTGGGCCTCATCCACGGTACACAGGTCGGCACCGATGGCGACCTCCACGACGTCGTAGAAGCCCAGAGCCTTCAGCGCAGCCTTGAGCTTGCCGGTGGAGGCCAGGCCCGGGAACTGGTTGATGAAGGCGGGGGCGACGAGGGCGTAGATGCGGTCGCCGCGGTTGAAGCCCTGAATGAGCTGGTAGATCTGGCCCTTGTCGGCGATGGCACCGAAGGGGCAGTTGACCAGACACTGGCCGCAGGACACGCACTTGCTGTAGTCGATCTCGGCGCGGCCCAGCTCATCGGAGTGGATGGCACCCATGCCGCAGGCAGCGGCGCAGGGACGCTCGGTCTTGACGATGGCGTTGTAGGGGCAGACGCCGACGCAGCGGCCGCACTTGATGCACTTTTCCTGGTCGATGGTGGAACGGCCGCTCTCCCAGGTGATGGCCTTCTTGGGGCAGACTTCCATACAGGGGTGTGCGAGGCAGCCCTGGCACAGGTCGGAGACCTTGACCAGCTTCTCGGGGCAGCGGTTGCAGGCAAACTTGATGACGTTCACCAGCGGGGGGTCATAATACTTATCGGCGATGGAGGCGTCCTCCAGACCGGAGACGACGCTGTTGTGCTCGTCCATGCGGCGGGTGGGCAGGCCCATGGCCAGACGAACGCGCTCCTCGACGATGGCGCGCTCAAGGAAGATGTCCTTGCGGAGCTTGCCTTCCTCACCGGGGATGATGGTGTAAGGGATCTTGCGCATCAGGTGGTTGGCCTGCTCGCCCTTGACGTTGGCGTAGGCCATCCGTGCTACCTCGGTAAAGACCTGGCGGCGGATCTGGATGACCGTCGTGTTGATTCCTCTGAAACTCATTCCAATCTCTCCTTGCTTTGAAACAACAGAACAAAAACCGCTCTGACGCGGCTTTTCTCCGGGGCATTTGGTACCGGGCTGCTGCAAACAGCCGGATGCCCCGAATGATCCACTTTTATTGTAGCATAAACCCTTCGGGAAGAAAAGGGAAAAGCTTAAAATTTGTTATGAAATTCACAACTGGTATATCTTGCACAAATGTGAACAAATGGATTTGTACAAAACGGCAAAGAACCGGCTAAGATTTACACCATCTCGGCCCAGACACGCTCGCCGTCGTAGCTGCCCAGCCGGACATGGACAATCTCGCCGCTCTTATGGCCCGGGGCCGAGACCACGACGGGAACATACAGCCGGGTGTAGCCGGTGAAGAGGGTGCCGGAGAGGGGGGTCTCCAGCAGAACGTCGTCTTCGCTGCCCTCGCAGCCGGCCAGCACCTCGCGGCGGATGTCCTCGGCGATGGCGTTCATCTCCCGGCTGCGGGCCTGCTTTTCGCGCTCATGGACCTGATCGGGGAAGTCGTAGGCGGGGGTGCCGCTGCGGCGGGAGTAGGGGAAGACGTGGACTTTCAGGAAGCCGATCTCCTTCAGGAACGCGCAACTCTCCCGGAAATCTTCCTCCGTCTCGCCGGGGAAGCCGCAGATGCAGTCGGTGGTGAAGCTGACCGGGCGGTCGCCGTAGGCGGCGCGGAGCTGGCGGACCACCTCGGCGTACTGCTCGGCGGTATAGACGCGGCGCATCCGGCGCAGGGTGGCGCTGCAGCCGCTCTGCAGGCTCAGATGGTACTGGGGGCAGAGCTTGTCCACTGCCGCCAGCCGGGTGATGTACTCGGGAGTCAGCATATCGGGGTCAAGGCTGCCCAGCCGGATGCGCTCGATGCCCTCCACCCGGGCGCACTTCTCCACCAGCTCCACGAGGCTGGTGCCGGTGTCGAGGCCGTAGCTGGGCAGGGAGATGGCGCTGAGCACCACTTCCCGGTAGCCGGATGCGGACAGCTGGCGCAGCTCGGCGAGGATGCTCTCTTCCGAGCGGCTGCGCACCGGGCCGCGGGCGCGGGGGATGACGCAGTAGGCGCACTGACGGTTGCAGCCGTCCTCTACTTTAATAAAGGCGCGGGTGTGGGTCTCGAACCGCTCCACCGGCAGTTCCTCGAACCGCTCGCCCTTCGCGTGGGGGGCGATGGCGACGATGCGCTCGTGGCCGTCCAGCAGCTTGAGCACATTATCGAGGATGGCTTTCCGGTCGCCGTTGCCGCAGACCAGGTCGGCCTCCATGAACTGGGCCGCTTCCTCGGGGAAAGCCTGCGGGTAGCAGCCGGTGAGGACGGTGACGGCGCCGGGGTTCTCGCGCTTGGCCCGGCGGAGCCACTTGCGGCTCTTCTGGTCGCCGAAGTTGGTGACGGTGCAGCTGTTCACCACAAAGACGTCGGCCTCTTCGCCCTCCGGCACGATGGTGAAACCGGCGGAGCGGAACATCTGTTCCAGCGCGCCGGTCTCGTTTAAGTTGACCTTGCAGCCAAGGGTATAAAAACAAACTCGCATGGGGTGTCCTTTCCAAAACCTCTCCGATTTGGCTCCCCTGACAGGGGAGCTGGCTGCGGAGCAGACGGAGAGGTTATTACCTTATAATAAACCATCCTATTATAGCAGATTTTTCCCGGGGAGAAAAGAGCATTCCGGCCTCTTTTTTTGCATAGAATGCAATCAGACAGACATTGCGGGGAGGGACAAGGGATGGAACGAAAGAATTTTGCGGTGCTCTGCGCAGCCGTGCTCTGCTTCTGGCTGTTTGCACTGGCCCTTGGGACGGCGGAGGGCGTGGGCCTGCGGGCTGTCATGCACCCGGAAGAGCGGGCCGTCAGCGCCGACGTCGAGGAAACGGCAGAAGTAATTCTGCTGCCGGCCGCGGCTGCCGCGCCTCAGCTCGACCTCAACTGCCGCGCTGCCATCCTCATCGAGCAGGGGAGCGGACGGGTCCTCTACGAGAAGAACGCCGACGAGCGGGTCCCCATCGCCTCCATCACCAAGGTGATGACCCTGCTGCTCGCCTTCGAGGCTGTCCACGACGGGCGGCTGACCATGGAGACGCCGGTGCCGGTGAGCGAGCACGCCTACCACATGGGCGGCAGTCAGATCTGGCTGGAGCCGGGGGAGCACTTTACGTTGGACGAGATGATAAAGGCCATCTGCGTCTCCTCTGCCAACGACGCGGCAGTGGCCGTGGCCGAGCTGGTGGGCGGCAGTGAGCCGGCCTTCGTGGAGCAGATGAACGCCCGGGCCGCCTCGCTGGGGATGGAGCAGACGTCTTTCCGCAACGCCTGCGGGCTGGACGCCGAAGGCCATCTCTCCACGGCCCGGGATGTGGCCGCCATGAGCCGCACCATCCTGAACACCTGCCCCGAGGTGCTGCACTACACCGGCATCTGGACGGATACCCTCCGGGGCGGGGCGACCCAGCTGATCAATACGAATAAGCTTCTCCGCCGATATGAGGGGATCACCGGCCTCAAGACCGGCACCACCGGCGGCGCGGGCATCTGCATCTCGGCCAGCGCCACCCGGAACGGCCTCTCCCTCATCGCGGTGATCTTGGGCGCACCGTCCAGCGCCGACCGCTTCAACGCCGCCACGACCCTGCTGGACTACGGCTTCGGGGCCTATGAGGCCGCGCCGCTGCCAAAACTCGAGGTACAGCCGCTCCAGATCACGGTCAAAGGCAGCGCGGCGGGCAGCGTCCCGCTGGATTACTCGGCCCTGCCGGAGACGGTGCTGGTGGAGAAGGGGAGCGGGGCATCCCTGCATACCGAGCTGACCCTGCCCGAGGAGCTGGAAGCCCCGGTGGAGCAGGGCCAGACGCTGGGCAAAGCCGCCGTCTATCAGGGGGAAGCACTTCTGGAAGAGTACGAAGTGCGTGCTGCCGCCGATGCGCCGAGGATGACCGTCCGGGATGCCATCGGTCTGCTGTGGCAGAGCCTCACCGGCGCGGCATGACCGAAAACTGCGCACTACCGGTCAAAAACGGTCAGCGAGGGCAAAGAATGGCTTGGACGTTTGTATAAAAGATGTAAGAGCATACAAAACAACACTATTAAAATTGTATGAAAAGCGAGGATTTTGGCCTTGACTTTGCCCGGCGGGAACGGTACACTTATACCAAGAAAAACCCTCGCCGGGCAAAGAGCCCGTAAAATATTTTGGAGGTTTTGATAGAATGAGTCTCGCTCTGAATACAAAACACCTCTCCAGTTTCATCAACGAAGAGGAATACAAGGCCATCTACCCCCAGGTAGAGGCCGCGCACAAGACGCTGGAAGCCAAGAACGGCCCCGGCAGCGACTTCCTGGGCTGGATGTATCTGCCCCGTGATTATGATAAGGAAGAGTTCGAGCGCATCAAGGCAGCCGCGGCCAGGATCCGTGAGGATTCCGACGTTCTGGTGGTCGCCGGCATCGGCGGCAGCTATCTGGGCGCACGCGCCGTCATCGAGGCCGTCAAGGGTATGTACCACAACGAGCTGGACAACGGCCTGAAGATCTACTTCTGCGGCAACAGCATCAGCCCCACCTATCTGAATGACATCATCGCGCTGTGCAAGGGCAAGCGCTTCTCCATCAACGTCATCTCCAAGTCCGGCACCACCACCGAGACCTCTCTGGCCTTCCGTGTGCTGCGCGAGCTGCTGGAAAAGGAGATGGGCGTGGAGGAAGCCAACAAGCGCATCTACGCCACTACCGACCGTGCCAAGGGCACTTTGAAGCAGCTGGCTGACGCACAGGGCTGGCCTACCTTTGTAGTTCCCGATGACGTGGGCGGCCGCTACTCCGTGCTGAGCGCCGTGGGTCTGCTGCCCATCGCCGCTGCCGGCATCGACATCGACGCTCTGATGCAGGGCGCTGCCGATGCTATGGAGCGCTTCTCCGTGCTGAGCCCCGACAACGATGCTTATAAGTACGCCGCCATCCGCAACATCCTGTACCGCAAGGGCAAGGCTGTGGAGATCCTGGAGTGCTACGAGCCGGACTTCACCCTGATGAACGAGTGGTACAAGCAGCTGTTCGGCGAGAGCGAGGGCAAGGACAACAAGGGTCTGCTCCCCGCAAGCTGCATCTTCTCTACCGACCTGCACTCCATGGGTCAGTTCATTCAGGAAGGTGCCCGCATCATGTTCGAGACTATCGTGGACGTGAAGAAGCCCGCACAGGATCTGTTCATCGACCCGCTGGAGGGCAATTTTGACGGCCTGAACTTCCTTGCAAACCAGAACATGAGCGTGGTCAACCGCAAGGCTATGGAAGGCACCATTCTGGCACACACCGACGGCGGCGTGCCCGAGGTGCTGATCGAGATGGACGACCTGTCTGCTTATAATGTGGGCTACCTGATCTACTTCTTCTGGCGTGCCTGCGCCTGCAGCGGCTATCTGCTGAGCGTGAACCCCTTCAACCAGCCCGGTGTGGAAAGCTACAAGAAGAATATGTTCGCCCTGCTGGGCAAGCCCGGCTACGAGGGCCTGACCGCAGAGCTGGAGGCAAAGCTGAAGTAAAAGCTGAACGTAAAAAAATGATCTCCCGCCGCAAGGCGTGGAAAATACAGGAGGACTGAACTATGATTAAACTGATTGTTGGTACCAAGGGCTCCGGCAAGACCAAGGCTATGATCGACCAGATCAACGACGCGGTCAAGACCTCCAAAGGCAACGTGGTCGTCGTGGAAAAGGGCATGAAGCTCACCTACGACATCGCTCCTGCAGCACGTCTGATCGATCTGGACGAGTACAAGATCTCCGGCGGCGAAATGCTGTACGGCTTTGTGGCCGGCCTGATGGCAAGCAACTACGACATCACCGACCTGTACATTGACGGCATCCTGAAGGTGCTGGATCACGATATCAACCGTCTGGGCGTTGTGCTGGACGAGATGGCAGCCATTGCCGGCGACAGCGTCAAGGTCACCGTGACCGTCAGCGCAGACGAGGCCGCACTGCCCCACGATGTGAAGAAGTACCTGTAATTTGATAAAAGAACAGGACTAAAAGCTTTTCCAACAGGCAGAAGACCGGAGAAAAATAAATTTTTTCGGTTTTCTGCCTGTTTTGGTGTTGACAAAGGGTTGCTTTGGCGCTATACTAACAAAGCAGCCTTTTCAGAGGTGTACTATGCAATTTGACCTGAGAAAGTTTATCACAGCCGGCGCAAAACCGTACCATGCAGAGTTTCAGTGTGATTTGTCTGCATACGATTATGCCGGTGCAAGGATCCCGCAGCCGGTCACAGCCGTCTTTGACGCACAGACCGATGGCGACGAGGTCCAGATAACGTTGCGGGCAAAGGCATCGGTGCACGGAGAGTGCGCCCGCTGTCTGGACCCGGTCACCCGGGAAGAGACAGTCGATACGGAGTGGATCGTCAAGGAGCGGGATCTGGATGACCCGGATTTCGATCTTCCGCTGGACGAAAAAGGACATTTGGACGTGGACGAATGGCTCAATCAGGAGTTTATGTTCCAGATCCCCACGGTGCTGCTTTGCAGCCCCGACTGCGCCGGGCTTTGCCCGCAGTGCGGTAAGAAAAAGGCGGAATGCACCTGCCCACCGGCAGAGCAGACCGATGCCCCCGTAGACACTAGGCTCGCGATCCTTAAATCACTGCTGAACAGATAAACCCATCAAGGAGGTGCAAAAATATGGCAGTACCTAAGAGACATCTTTCCAAGGCCCGCCGCGACAAGCGTCGCAGCAATGTTTGGAAGCTGGAGGCCCCCGCACTGGTGAAGTGCAGCAACTGCGGCTCTCTGAAGCTCCCCCACCAGGCATGTGGCAACTGCGGTTACTACAAGGGCGAGGAAGTCATCAAGAAGGCCTAATTTGCGCGTAATTGGTGGCATAATGGTGTTATGTACAGAAGGGGAGGGCGCAAAGCCTTCCCCTTCTTGTGCTTTCAAGGAGGTGGATGCAGATGGCGATTCGGATCGAGCAGGTGGATGCCGGCAGCGAGGCCGAGGCTCTTGGCCTTGCCCCCGGTGACGAGCTGCTGAGCGTGGACGACAACGAGCTGAACGACACGCTGGATTACGATTTTTATACCGACAGCAGCAGCTTCCACCTGAAAGCCCGGGTAGCGGACGGCATCCGGGAGTGGGAGGTGCAGCGGCCGCAGCGCGGCCCCTTTGGCTGCGGGTTCAAGACCTATCTGGGCGATGCAAAGCATTCCTGCTCCAACCACTGTATGTTCTGCTTCATCGACCAGCTGCCTCCCGGTATGCGCGAGAGCCTGTATTTTAAGGATGATGACGAACGGCTGAGCTTTTTGTTCGGCAACTACATCACCATGACCAATATGCAGGATCACGAGATCGACCGCATCATCAAGATGCACATCTCGCCTATCAACATCTCGGTGCACACCACCAACCCCCAGCTACGGGTGCGCATGCTGGCCAATAAGCGCGGCGGCGAGGTGCTCAAGTATCTGCCCCGTCTGGTGGAGGGCGGCATTGCCGTCAACTGCCAGCTGGTGCTCTGCCGCGGCGTGAACGATGGCGACGAGCTGCGCCGCACCCTTGCCGACCTGCTGGAGCTGACCCCCATGGTGCAAAGCATTGCAGCCGTGCCCTGCGGCATTACGGATTACCGCAAAAATCTGTACCCGCAGGTGCCCTACGATGCAAAGACCAGTGCTGAGGTCATCGACATTATGGAAGAATTCGGTGATGAATGCAAGCGCCGCCACGGCAAGCGCATCATCTACCCCAGCGATGAATGGTACCTCAAGGCAGGCCGCCCCATCCCCGCGGCGGCGTTCTACGAGGACTACGACCAGCTGGAAAACGGCGTGGGCATGCTACGCCTGTTCGAGGAAGAATTTCTGGCCGAGCTGGACAAGCCCCACCGGATCTATGGCACCAAGGAGCTGGACGTGGTCACCGGCACCATGGCAGCGCCCCTTATTACCCGCATGATGGAGGAGCTGCACCGGCAGTACCCCATGATCACTGTGCACGTCCACACCATTCAGAACCGCTTTTTCGGCGGCAATGTGGGGGTGACCGGCCTGATCACTGCTACCGACATCATCGCCCAGTGTGCTGGCAAGCTTGCTACAAAAACGCTGGGCATCCCGGCTGTGATGCTGCGGGAGGAAAAGGACACCTTCCTGGATGATATCACGGTAGAGCAGCTGGGGGAGCGGCTGGGCGTAAAAGTGGAGGTGCTGCCCACGGCAGGCGGGGACGAAGCCCGCGCCCTGCTGCGCAGCGGCCTGCACATTGCCCGCAGAAGAAAGAGCGGCAGCTGATAACGCCATTTTTATTGTATTTTACCCCTTTTAAGAAAGGAGGAGACCCCATGAGCAAACCGATCGTAGCAGTGGTGGGACGCCCCAACGTGGGCAAATCCACCCTGTTCAACAAGCTGTGCGGCCAGCGCCTTGCCATTGTGGAGGATACCCCGGGCATTACCCGCGACCGCATTTTCGCCAACTGCGAGTGGAACGGCCACGAGTTTTTGCTGGTGGATACCGGCGGCATCGAGCCAAAGGCTACCGAGGGCATTCTGGCGCACATGCGCGAGCAGGCGCAGATCGCCATTGACACCGCCGACTGCATCATCATGGTCACGGACGTGCGCAACGGCCTGACCGCAGCGGACGAGGATGTGGCGCACATGCTGCGCCGCAGCCACAAGCCCATTATTCTTGCCGTGAACAAGTGCGACAAGGTGGGCGAGGCTCCCATGGAGCTGTACGAGTTCTACAACCTCGGTTTTGACGAGGTGATGCCCATTTCTTCCGTGCACGGTCACGGCACGGGTGATCTGCTGGATGCCGTGTGCGCCCATCTGGACTTCAGTGAGACCGTGGTGGAGGAGGACCGTATCCCTGTTGCCATCATCGGTCGCCCCAACGTGGGCAAGTCCAGCCTGACCAACCGCATTCTGGGCGAGAACCGCATGATCGTGGCCAACGAGGCCGGCACCACCCGTGATGCCATCGACACCCCGGTGGACAACGCCTACGGCAAGTTCATCTTTACCGATACCGCAGGTCTGCGCAAGCGCAGCAACATCAGCGATGGTCTGGAGCGCTACATGGTGGTGCGTGCACTGGCTGCTGTGGAGCGCAGCCGCGTGGCGCTGATCCTTGTGGATGCCACCGTCGGCTTTACCGAGCAGGACAGCAAGGTGGCTGGCTACGCCCACGAGCAGGGCAAGGCCTGCATCATTGTGGTGAATAAGTGGGATGCCGTGGAAGGCAAGGAAACCAACACCATGGAGCTGCAGCGCCGCGGCTATGCCGAGTGCTTTAGCTTTATGGGCTACGCACCCATTATCTTCATCTCTGCCCAGACCGGCTACAACGTGAACAAGCTGATGCAGCTGATCCGGGATGTGGACGCCGAGAACGGTGCCCGCGTGCCCACCGGCGTGCTGAACGAGATGCTGGCCCGTGCTACCGCCCGGATGCAGCCCCCCAGCGACAAGGGCCGCCGCCTGAAGATCTACTACCTGACGCAGGCCTCTACCCGTCCCCCCACGTTCGTGGCCTTCGTCAACGCAAAGCACCTGTTCCACTTCAGCTATCAGCGGTATATCATCAACCAGATCCGCGAGAACTTCGGTCTGGAGCACACCCCCATCCGCCTTGTCGTGCGTGAGCGCGGCTCCGGCGAGGTGGGCGCGAAGGACGTATAAGGAAGGGAGACTGGTTCTATGACCGCATTTCTCATTGTGCTGGCGGTCGCTGCCGAAGCCTATCTGCTGGGCAGCGTGGACACCGGCATCCTCGTCAGCAAGTATCTGTACCATGACGACGTCCGCACCCACGGCTCGGGCGCTGCCGGTATGACCAATATGCTGCGCACCTTCGGCAAGAAGGCCGCTGCCCTCACGGCGGTGGGCGATGTGCTCAAGGGCGTCGCGGCCGTCTGTCTTGGCCGGTGGCTGTTCGGCCATCTGCCCGCCGACGCTGCCGTCTCGCCCTATCTGGGCGTCTACCTCGCCGCCATCCTCGCCGTGGTGGGCCACTCCAAGCCCATCTACTTCGGCTTCAAGGGCGGCAAGGGCGTGCTGGTGGCTGCCGGTGCCATTCTGGCAGTCCAGCCGGTGCTGCTGCCGGTGCTGGCGGTCATCTTCCTCGTCTGTCTGATCCCCACCGGCATGGTGTCGCTGGGCAGCATCACCATGGCCGCGGCCTACCCGGTGCTGACGCTGGTGTACAGCCTCATGCGCGGCCTGCCGACCCGGGACGTGGTGGTCTGCACCGTCGGCGCTGCCATCATGGGCGGCATGGTCATCTGGATGCACCGTTCCAACATCCGGCGCATCCGGGACGGCAAGGAGTACCGTTTCGGCCAGAAGCACAAGAGAAGCTAAGCATAAAAAGATGCCCCGCAGGCAGTTCTCGACGAGCGCCCTGCGGGGCATCTTGCTGTTTGGCAGAGTTATTTCGCGTCGGTATCCAAGAGGGTATCGGTGTTGTCCTCATACGCGGGGTCTTCGATGGCAATGGTCTCTTCCCGTTCAGCAGACTTACGGCTGAGGTGTTTGCGCAGCCGGGCGGCAAATTCATCTTCCGGGATGCCGCTCTGGGAAGGGGTGAGGTCGGGTGCGGGGTGGCCGTCGGGCAGATGAGCGCCGAAGGCCGGTACGAAGAAGAACTTCCGCACGACGAAGATGAGGGCGATGGCGCTCACGCTCAGCAGGTTCTCCAGGGCGGATTCGTGACCCACCACCATGTGGCGGGCGATGGCGTAGAGCAGCACTTCGAGGCTGGAACCGGGGCTGTGCTTGGCCAGCATCTTGATAAACTCGATGCCGATGACGATGTCCAGTGCCCTCTGTAAGAAGATGCTCACCTCGGCGTCGTTGCCGTCGAACAGCAGGCCGGGCATCCACTGCAGCAGCGGCACCATCGACAGCAGCAGGCCGATAAGGACGAGGCCGGACAACAGGATCTCGAGCAGGGTGGCTGTGCTGATGATCCTGTTGCGCAATTCGGCGCGGCTGTGGCTTTCAACACGGGAATTGGACATGGGCAGGGACCTCTCTTTCAAATTTGGCCGGAAAGCTTTTACGACAGTTTGATTCTATTGTAACAAAAGCGAAAAACGAAGTCAATTTCTCCGGCTAAGAAAGCTAGTCAGCATGAAAAACTGGAATCGAAGACAGACAAAAGGGGCCGTCCGCACTTGGAATAGAGTGCAGACGGCCCCTCTTTGTGCTGAAAAGGCGGCTTAGGCCTCAGCGATGGCTTCGATCTCGCAGAGCACGCCCTTGGGCAGGTCTTTCACGGCCACGCAGCTGCGGGCGGGCTTGGAGGTGAAATACCGGGCGTACACCTCGTTGAAAGCGGCAAAGTCGGCGATGTCGGCCAGGAAGCAGGTGGTCTTGACCACCTTGTCAAAGCCCACGCCGGCAGCTTCGAGGATAGCGCCCACATTGCGGCAGCTCTGGTCAGCCTGTGCGGCGATGCCCTCGGCGACTGCGCCGGTGGCGGGGTCTACCGGGATCTGGCCGGAGGTGAAGACGAGACCGCCCACGGTGTAGCCCTGAGAGTAGGGGCCGATGGCGCCGGGAGCTTTTTCAGTGCTGATGATGTTCATATCGATTACCTCACATATCATAAATAGGGGAGTCTCCCGCCAAAAGGGGAGCCGATGAAAAAAGTCTACCACCAACTGTCCCCGCCGTCAACGGCCAGCAGGGAACGGCCCCGGAATTTCCGGAAAAAAGAGGATGTAAAATTATTTGGAAAAATCTACGCAAATCATCTTGACAAGAAATAAACTTTTATGATAAAAATAGAGCATGAAAGTAACATTTTTGCAGAAAAACGCAGGCGCAGCGCAGGCAGGAAAGCCGGCTTTGCGCAGGCGCGTTTCTTTTTTGCAGAAAAAGCGAATTTCTGAACCCTCGGAAGGGGCAGAAAGGATAAGATATGTCGATTTTGGTACAGGATTCAAATAAAACAGCCTGCCGTGCGGCGGAGGCTGGACTGCAGCAGAAAAACTGTGCTGCGCTGGTGCGCCCGGCGGGTACGGGCAAGGGCTGCATCGTGTGGGAGCTGCTGGACGCCCACCCCGAGATGCGCGTGCTCTGGGTGGTGTCCTGCGCTGCCCGTCTGGAGCTGCGCCGCGCCCTGACAAAGCGGCTGGGCCGGACGCTGGGCGGCCGGGTGCGGCTGATGAGCTGCGAGCAGCTGGCCGTGCAGAATGCGCTGGGCTGGGTGGCGCTGGCTGAGTTCCGGCCCGGTCTGCTGGTGCTGGACGGCTGGAGGGAGATGAGCGCAAAGGACTGGACCGACTGCGTCCAGCCCCTGCTCCGCCTCTGCCCGGGGGCAAAGCTGCTGGCTCTGGGGGAGCCGGACGCCCCGGGCGACAGCTGCCGCGCCGCCGAGGAGATGCTGGCCGACGCCATCGTGGAGCCGCTGGCGCTGGGCGGGGCGATGGCCGAGGGCCTGCTGCCCATGCCGGCCTCCTATACGGCCCTGCTCTGGCCGCTGGAAGATGGGATGGCCCGCCTCCGTGCTGAGGTGAAGAACCTCCATCTGCCGGGCTGCCCTGACCCCAACGCCGAGAAATATCAGGCTCTGAGCCTCGCCGTAGAAAAGCTTCCGCCGGTGGAACAGCTGCTGGCGCAGTGGCTCCCGGATGCTGCCGGGCGCTGCCTCGTCCTCTGCGAGGATGATGCAGCGGCGGCGCAGACCGCAGAGCAGGCCGAGAAGCTGTTTGGTGCAGGAATACATATTTATAAGGATGCAGAAGGCTTTGCGGCCGACGAAGCGGCCACCCTCCGGCTGCTGGTCTGTGCCAACGGCCCGGCGGTGCAGGCTCCTCTGGCCGGGATCTCGGGCGTGGTGCTGGTGCGCCGCAGCGCTGGACCGGCCGCATACCGGCAGATGCTGGCCCGCGCCCTTGCGGCCTGCGGCAGTGTGCCGGTGGCAGAGCTGAGCGCGGCCTTTGAGGCGCTGACCTGTGTGCAGCAGCTGCGGAAGGAGTGCAGCGCGGCGGGGGCAGAAGCCTTCCCGCTGGAAGAGCCTCTCTCTGCCTGCCGCCGGGCTTACCGGCAGCTCCGCCGCGCGCTGGATTCCGACTGGGAGCATTATTATGCCGCCGCAAAGCAGATGACGGCAGAGGGAAAGACGCTGGACGTGCCTCGCTCCTACCGCTTTGGGGGCGTGGCCGTGGGCCGCTGGCTGGAAAACCAGCGCCTTGTCCGGGCCGGAAAGAAAAAGGGACGCCTCACCGCCGAGCAGGCCGCCCGGCTGGACAAAATCGGCATGAACTGGAAAAAGCGGCTCGAGCTGGCGTGGGAGAACGGCTGTGCTTCGGCCCGGCGGTACCGCGGCAGCCACAGCGACCTGCTGGTGCCGGTCCATTATAAGGATAAGGACGGCTTTGCGCTGGGCGAGTGGATCGTCTACAACCGCCAGCGCTATCTGAGCGGGAATCTGCCGTCAGACCGCGTCGAACGCCTCGAGGCACTGGGCATGGTGTGGGACACCGGCAGCATCCTCTGGGAGAAGAGCTATGCCGCCGCCGTCCAGTATTATCTGGAAAATCACACGCTGGAAATTCCCGTCAAGTATGTCACGCCGGACGGCATGGCGCTGGGCGTCTGGCTGGGCAGTCAGCGTGCCGCTTATAAAGAAGGTGTGCTGACCGACGCCCAGATCGAAAAGCTGGAAGCGCTGGGAGTGGACTGGACGAACCGGAACGACCGCAAGTGGCAGACCGCCTACGAGGCCGCCGTGAAGTACCACGCCGCCCACGGGAACCTCGACGTCCCCACCGAGTACACCGACGAAGACGGCATCCTGCTGGGCAAGTGGGTGTCCCGCCAGCGGTACGCATGGCAGAACCCCGAGCGCAGCAGCGCCCGGGTGACGCCGGAGCGGAAAGCCCTGCTGGACGAGCTGGGCATGAACTGGGAAAAGACCGACTCGTGGCAGCATCGCTACGAGCTGGCCGTGGGATACAAAAAGGAGCACGGCAGTCTGGCCGTTCCGGCCCAGTACCGGACGGAGGACGGCATCTGGCTGGGCAGCTGGCTGTCCCGTCAGAAGCAGATGCTGCGGGAGGGCAAAAAGCTCTCCGCCGAGCGCCGCGCGGCCCTGAGAGAGCTGTTCAAGGGCGAAAAAGGCCGACGCCTCAGCGCCCCGGTGCCGCCCGCGTGCAGCGTGCGGGAGCAGAACTGGCTGGACAACTACCAGAGCGCCAAGCTCTACGCCGAGAAGAAGGGCAGCCTCCTCGTGCCTGCCGGATACGTGGACGAGAACGGCTTCCGTCTGGGCGTCTGGATCTCGAACCTCCGGGCTGCCCGCAAGGCCCGGCCCGGCTCGTTCCAGGTGACGCCGGAGCATATCGCTCTGCTGGATGCCATCGGGATGCAGTGGGACGCCCGGGAGGCCAAGTGGGCCGGGGCGTTCCGCCGTGCCGAAGAGTACTGCGCCGCCCACGGCGATCTGCTGGTGCCGGTGAACTATAAGACCGAAGACGGCTTCTGCCTCGGCGACTGGGTCCGCCGGATGCGCGAAAACTACGCCTGTGCCGAGAAAAAGCTGACGGCGGAGCGCATCGCAAAGCTCGAAGCGCTGGGCATGGTCTGGACCGTGCCGCAGGAGGGCTGAGATATTGCATTTTAGGGCGGAGTGTGATATACTTCACCTCGTCTGAATAGAAAACAGCAGGTGCCTGCCGCCGGGGCTTCGTCCCCGGCCGGGAGGGTAAAAGGGAAGCGGGTGCGAGTCCCGCGCGATCTCGTCACTGTGATAAGGGAGTCCGCTGCCTTGGCGCTCAGCGCCGGTCACTGGAGGCTTTGCCTCTGGGAAGGCGGCAGCGGGCGGTGAGCTTTCAGTCAGGAAACCTGCCCGCTGTTGGTACAGGAGCGTCCGGCTCCGGATCACGAGGAATTGGTCGTACCAAAAAGCCCAAAAGTTCAAAGGGTCTTTTTGCTGTGCCTTCCGCGCGGTGAAAAGGCTCTTTTTTCGTTTGAGCTGGCCCCCGTTTCGTACCCTTTCTATCGGAAACGTACATTCCACACAACAGAAAGGACTCAAACAATGCGTAAGGCAACCAACAAGAACTGGCAGCGCGTCACCGCCGCTGCCGCCGCACTGGCCCTGTGTGCCGGTGTTCTCACCGGCTGCGGTGCATCTTCTTCCACTGCCGCCGGCAGCACCGCCGCAAGCTCTGCCGCCGCCAGCGGAGTGAGCAGCGAGGAGGCTGATGAAATGGCAGCAAAGAATGTGGCAGACCTCATTGACGCCATCTATGTGCAGGAGCGCAACGAGAACACCGACGCTCAGTGTGAGGCTGCAAAGGCAGCATGGGACGCGCTGACCGACGCTCAGAAGGAGATGGTCGAGGGCGAAGAGGCAAGCCCCGAGTACTTTGGCCGCGACACCGGCGACGCCTCTAAGGACGACGCCCGCAACGGGGACAACATCGGCGACAAGGAGATCCTGGTCGTCAGCTTCGGCACCTCCTTCAACGACAGCCGCGCAGCGGACATCAAGGGCATCGAGGACGCCATCCAGGCCGCATATCCCGACTGGTCTGTCCGCCGTGCCTTCACCGCACAGATCATCATCAACCATATTCAGGCCCGTGACGGCGAGAAGATCGACAACATGGAGCAGGCTCTGGAGCGCGCTGTTGCCAACGGCGTGAAGGATCTGGTCGTCCAGCCCACCCACCTGATGCACGGCGCGGAGTACGACGAGATGATGGAGATGGTGGACAGCTACCGCGATAAGTTTGAGTCCGTCGCCATCGCCGAGCCTCTGCTGGGCGAGGTGGGCAGCGATGCCACCGTCATCAACGCCGACAAGGAGGCTGTCGCCAAGGCCATCACCGCTGAGGCCGTCAAGACCGCCGGTTTCGACAGTCTGGACGCCGCTGCTAAGGACGGCACCGCCTTCGTCTTTATGGGCCACGGCACCTCTCACACCGCAAAGGTGAGCTACAGCCAGATGCAGTCTCAGATGAACGCTCTGGGCTACAAGAACGTCTTCATCGGCACCGTCGAGGGTGAGCCGGAGGAGACTGACTGCGAGAACGTCATCAAGGCTGTCAAGGCCGCCGGTTATACCAAGGTCGTCCTGCGTCCCCTGATGGTCGTTGCAGGTGACCACGCCAACAACGATATGGCGGGCGACGACGAGGATTCCTGGAAGAGCCAGTTCGAGGCATCCGGCGAATTCGACTCTGTCGATTGCCAGATCGCCGGTCTGGGCGAGGTCGCTGACATCCAGCAGCTCTACATCGCACACACCAAGGCCGCTGTCGATTCCCTGAACGGTTGAGCATAAGTTTATGATTGCCCGGAAAGGAGTGCCTTTTCGGGCAATTTCTTTTTCGGCCTGCTTTGAATTCGGGCCATTGCGTGTTATAATCTTTTCTGTAAAATAGATACTTCGAGGTATATCATCATGAAACTGAACCATAAATTTGCTCTTCTGCTGGCCGGCGCTGTGCTGGCTGGTTCTCTCACCGGCTGCGGCGCATCCGGCACCCCGGCCAGCTCTGCCGCTTCCTCCGAGGCTGCGGCCTCCTCCGCCGTGAGTGAGGCAGCTTCCGAACCGGCGGCAGAGGCCGCTCTGCCCGACGGCGTCTACACCGCCGACTTTGACACCGACAGCTCCATGTTCCACGCCAACGAGGCCAACGACGGCAAGGGGACCCTGACCGTGAAGGACGGTCAGATGACCTTCCACGTCAGCCTCGTCTCCAAGAAGATCGTCAACCTCTACGTCGGCACGGCAGAGGACGCGGCCTCCCACGAGGCCGACTGGCTCCAGCCCACCACCGACACCGTCACCTACTCCGACGGCCTGTCCGATGAGGTCTACGGCTTCGACATCCCGGTGAAGGCTCTGGACGAGGACTTCCAGCTGGCCATCCTCGGCACCAAGGGCAAGTGGTACGACCATACCGTCCGTGTCGCCAACGCCCAGCCTGCTGCGGCGGAAGCACCTGCCGACGGAACCTACACCTGTGACGTGACCCTCGAGGGCGGCTCCGGCCGCGCCACCGTGGAAAGCCCTGCGGCTCTGACCGTGGCCGACGGCAGGATGACCGCCACCATCGTCTGGTCCAGCCCCAACTACGACTATATGCTGGTGGACGGCGAAAAGTATCTGCCCACCAACACCGAGGGCAACTCTACCTTCGAGATCCCCGTCACTGCTCTCGACACCCCGCTGGATGTGGTGGGCGATACCGTCGCCATGAGTACCCCGCATGAGATCGAGTATACGCTGACCTTTACGCTGAAGTAAACCTCTCCGTCATCGCTCCGCGATGCCACCTCTCCTATCGAGGAGAGGCCTTGGCAAAATTGAAAAGTTACCCTCTTCGCCAGAGGCTCCCCTCGGTAGGGGAGCTGTCTGCGAAGCAGACTGAGAGGTTAAAGCCCATGAAACGCCGCAATTTTCTGAAAGCCCTGCCTGCCGCCGCCCTCACCCTTGCGGGCTGCGGGCAGCACAAGACTGCCCCGGCCAATACAGCATCCCTCGTGTTCGACCACAGCTATCCGCTGGACTATGCCACCCAGTTTTCCGCCGACTGCTATGAGGGCGGCTATGTGATGATCGACATCCCGGACGCCGGGCGGTTCCTCGTCGTCCCCGAGGGGGCCGCCGAGGTGGACGACCTGCCCGAGGACGTCGTTCTGCTGCGCCAGCCGCTGAATCATATTTATCTCGTCTCCACCTCGGTGATGGACCTCTTCGTCCATCTGGACGCGCTGGACAGCATCGCCCTCTCCGGCACGAAGGCCGATGGCTGGTATGTGGAAGAGGCCAGACAGGCCATGCAGGAGGGCCGCATCGCCTACGCGGGCAAGTACAGCGCCCCGGACTATGAGCGCATCCTTGCCGCCGGCTGCACCCTCGCCATCGAGAACACCATGGTGCTCCACGACCCCGAGGTCAAGGAGCAGCTGGAAAAGTTCGGTGTGCCGGTCCTCGTGGAGCGCTCGAGCTACGAGAGCGGCCCGCTGGCCCGGATGGAGTGGCTCAAGCTCTACGGCATCCTGCTGAATAAGACTGAGATGGCGGAAGAGGTCTTCCGCCAGAAGGTGGAGCAGGTGGCCCCCATCCTCGAGCAGGAGAACACCGGCAAGACCGCGGCCTTCTTCTCCATCACCACCAACAACCTCATCACCGTCCGCCGCACCAGCGACTATGTGGCCCAGATGGTGGGGATGGCCGGCGGCGTTTACATCTTCGACGACCTCGAGGGGGAGACGTCGGCCCAGTCCACCATCAAACTGCCGCTGGAGACGTTCTACGCCCGGGCCAGGGACGCCGACGTCCTCATCTACAACAGCACCATCGAGGGCGTCGTGGAGACCCGTGACCAGCTCATCGAAAAATGCCCGATGCTGGCGGATTTCAAGGCCGTCCAGTCCGGCGACTGCTGGTGTACGGCCCAGAGCCTCTTCCAGCAGAGCATGGAGCTGGCCGACCTCATCTCGGATATGAATCTCGTCTTCACCGAGGGCTCGCCCGACCCGGCGTCCCTCCGTTTCTTACAGCGCATCGTATAAAAAAGGAGCTTTGTCATGACCACAACCCGCCGCCTCAGCCTCGCGTACCTCGCCCTCACGGCGGGGGCCGCGGTGCTGTTTGCACTCAACCTGTTCTGGGGCAGTGTGTCCCTGACGCCCGGCGCGGTGGCGGCGGCTCTGCTGGGCCGGGGCGAAGATGCGCTGGCCGTGGGCATCGTGCTCCAGCTCCGTCTGCCCCGGGCGGTCATGGTCGTGCTGCTGGGCGCGGCCCTCTCGGCGGCGGGCTACCTCCTGCAGACCTTCTTCGCCAACCCCATCGCCGGCCCCTTCGTCATGGGCGTGTCCAGCGGCGCAAAGCTGGCGGTGGCCCTGACGATGGTGGTGTTTTTGCAGCGGGGGCTGCTCACCGGCTCGGCCACCCTCATCATCGCAGCCTTTGCAGGCTCGATGGCGGCGATGGCCTTCGTGCTGGTGGTGGCCCGGCGGGTGCCGCGGATGAGCATCCTCGTCATCTGCGGCATCATGATCGGTTATATCTGCTCGGCTGTCACCGACATCGTGGTGACCTTCGCTCAGGACTCCAACATCGTCAATCTCCACAACTGGTCGATGGGCAGCTTTTCCGGCATGACCTGGGCCAACGTGGGTGCAGCGGCCTGTGTGGTGCTGCCCGCGCTGGCGGCGGCGTTCCTGCTCTCGAAGCCCATGGCGGCCTACCAGATGGGCGAGAGCTACGCCAGGAGCGTCGGCGTGCCGGTGCGGGCCTTCTCGACGGCCCTCGTGCTGCTTTCCAGCCTGCTTTCCGCCTGCGTGACGGCCTTTGCAGGCCCCATCTCCTTTGTGGGCATCGCGGTGCCGCATCTGGTCAAGAACCTGCTGGGCAGCGCAAAGCCCCTTTATGTCCTGCCGGGCTGCTGTCTGGGCGGGGCAGCGTTCTGCCTGCTCTGCGACCTCATCGCCCGCAGCCTGTTCGCGCCCACTGAGCTGTCCATCAGCTCGGTGACGGCGGTTTTCGGTGCGCCGGTGGTCATCTGGCTGCTGGTGCGCCGCCAGACACAGGAGGGCCGGGAATGAGCGATCCGAAATTCTACTGCCGCGCCGAGGACCTTGCCATCGGCTACGGCAAAACGCCCCTGATAGAGCACATCGGCCTCGGCGTCGGGAAGGGGAGCATCCTCACCCTCATCGGCCCCAACGGCGCGGGAAAATCCACCCTGCTCAAGACGCTGGCAGCGCAGCTGGCCCCCCAGGGGGGCGCTGTCCTGCTGGACGGCAAAAATCTCGCGGACTGCTCCGGCCCGGAGCGCGCCCGCAAAATGGCTCTGATGGTGCCTCACACCCGCCGCACCGAGCTGACCACCTGCTTCGAGATGGCGTCCGCCGGGCGCTACCCCTACACGGGGCGGCTGGGTGTCCTCTCGGCGGAAGATAAGCGCCAGGTCCATGCCGCGCTGGCCCTCGTGGGGGCCGAGGCGCTGGCGGGCCGGGACTTCAACCGCATCAGCGACGGCCAGCGCCAGCGCGTCCTGCTGGCCCGGGCCATCTGCCAGCAGCCGGAGCTGATATTATTGGACGAGCCTACGTCTTTCCTCGACATCAAGGGAAAGGCCGAATTGCTGGCCATCCTGAAAAGCCTTGCCCGTGACAAGAAGATGGCCGTCATCCTGAGCCTCCACGAGCTGGAGCTGGCGCAGAAAGTTTCCGACAAGGTCGTCTGTGTCTCGGCGGCGGGCGTCTCGGACGTCATGACGCCGGAAAAGGCCTTTGCCCGGGAAAACATCTGCAAAATTTATGCTCTGACCGATGAGCAGTACGCATTCCTCTACGGCGAAGAAAAAGCGCCGGAGGAAAAGCGCCCGCTCTTTGAGCACTACGTCCGCAGCGGCCAGAAGCTCCTGCGCTGCGGCTATACCACCGGCACCTGTGCGGCGCTGGGCGCGGCGGGCGCGGCACGGCTGCTGCTCACCGGCCGCACCCCCGAGACGGTGGCCCTCCGCACCCCGAAGGGCATCGTGGTGGAGGTAGAGCCTATCTTCTGCCGCCTGTCCGGTGAGGGAGCCGAGTGCGCTATCCGGAAAGACGGCGGCGACGATGTGGACGTGACCACCGGTCTGCCGGTCATCGCCGGTGTCGCCCTCCGGCCCGAGCTGGCCGGCGAGGTGCGCATCCACGGCGGTGAGGGCGTGGGCCGGGTGACAAAGACCGGTCTCGACCAGCCCGTGGGCGAAGCTGCCATCAACCACGTCCCCCGGGCCATGATAAAGGAAGCGCTGGAAAAAGAGGCCGAATCTGCCGGGTACGCGGGCGGCTTTGACGTCACCATCTCCATCGAGGGCGGGGCCGAAACGGCGAAGCGCACCTTCAACCCCCATATGGGCGTGGAAGGGGGTCTCAGCGTCCTCGGCACCAGCGGCATCGTCGAGCCCATGAGCCAGCAGGCCATCCTCGACACCATCCAGCTGGAAATGGGGCAGGCGGCGCTCCGGGCCGGAAGCCCCCGGCGGCTCATCCTCGCCCCGGGCAACTACGGCCTCGACTATCTCCACGAGAAGATGCCCGCCCTAAAGAATATCCCGGTGGTCAAGACCTCGAACTTCATCGGGGATACGATGGATATGGCGGCGGCGTCAAAATTCGAGCAGGTGGTGCTGGTGGGCCACATCGGCAAGCTGGTCAAGCTGGCGGGCGGCGTCATGAACACCCACTCCCGCACAGCCGACTGCCGCACCGAGCTGCTCTGCGCCCACGCCGCCCTCTGCGGCGCGTCCCGGGACGTCTGCGCAGCCCTGATGAACGCGGCCACCACCGACGCCTGCATGGAGATCTTAGACGGAGCAGAGATGAGAGAGCCGGTGCTGTCCAGCCTGCTGGACGCCATCCAGCTCCACCTCGACCGCCGCGCCGCCGGGGCGTTCCGGGTGGGCGCGGTGCTCTTCTCGAACCAATACGGCCCGCTGGGCCAGACCAGAACTGCAAAGGAGCTGCTGGACGAATGGAAAAACGGATAGGCACTTTTTACGGCGTCAGCGTCGGCCCGGGCGACCCGGAGCTCATGACCCTGCAGGCTGTCCGCCGCCTCGAAAACTGCCCGGTCATCGCCGCGCCCCAGACCCCGAAGGGCGGGATGCTGGCGCTGGACATCGCAAAAGGTGCGGTGGAGCTGAGCGGCAAGACCATCCTGCCGCTGCGCTTCGCCATGAGCCTTGACCCGGCGGTGCAGAAAGCCGCCCACATCGAGGCGGCCCGGGCCGTGAAAGAATATCTCGACGCCGGGCAGGATGTCGCCATGCTCAACCTCGGCGACCTGTCCGTCTACGCGACCTTCGGCTACCTGCAGGAGATCCTGGAGGCCGAGGGCTGCAAGACCGTGATGCTCCCCGGCGTGACGAGCTTCTGTGCCGCTGCGGCCCGGCTGGGCCAGTCCCTGACGGGCGGCATGGAGCAGCCGCTGACCATCGCCCCGGGACGCTGCGCCGCTGAGGTGCTGGCCGCACCGGGCGCGAAAGTGCTGATGAAATCGGGCCGTCAGCTGCCCGAGACGCTGGCCGCTCTGGCCGACGCCGGGCTTCTGAGCCGGAGCGCGATGGTCTGTAACTGCGGCCTGCCGAACGAGGAGGTCTGGCCCGACCTGACCGATTACGACCCTGCCCGGTCGGCGGGCTATTTCGCAACGATTTTGGTGAAGGAGGGGTAAGATATGGTCCATTTTGTAGGAGCCGGGCCGGGTGCGCCCGACCTCATCACCCGGCGGGGCGCGGCCCTGCTGGCCGATGCCGACTGCATCATCTACGCGGGCAGTCTCGTCAACCCGGCCCTGCTGGGGCTGGCGAAGCCCGGCTGTGCCATCTATAACAGCGCCGAGATGACGCTGGAACAGGTGCTGGACACCATCCGTGCCGCCGAAAAGGCCGGAGGCACCACGGTCCGCCTCCACACCGGCGACCCCTGTCTCTACGGGGCCATCCGGGAGCAGATGGACGCACTGGACGCCGACGGCATCCCTTATGACGACACCCCGGGCGTGTCCAGCTTCTGCGGCGCGGCGGCGGCGCTCTGTGCCGAGTACACCCTGCCCAACGTGAGCCAGACCGTCATCATCACCCGGATGGAGGGCCGCACTCCTGTCCCTGAGGCCGAACAGCTGGAAAAGCTGGCCGCTCACGGGGCTACCATGGTCATCTTCCTCTCCATCGGGCTGGTGGACAAAGTCCGGCAGGCCCTTCTCGAGAGCGGCGGCTACCGCCCCGATACCCCTGCCGCTGTGGTCTATAAGGCCACCTGGCCCGAGCAGAAGGTGGTGCGCTGCACCGTCTCCACACTGGCCGAGGAGACCCGCAAAAACGGCATCACAAAGACCGCCCTCATCGTCGTAGGCGACTTTCTGGGCGAAAACTACGAGCGCAGCAAGCTCTATGACCCCGCCTTTACCACCGAGTTCCGGCAGGGGACGGAGGCCGGGCAGTGAGCCGGGCATATCTGGCCTTTACGGCAAAGGGCGAGGCGCTGGCCCATCGGCTGGCGGAAGCTCTTCCCGGCAGCGTGAGCCGCTGCGGCGGAGATGTGACCCTGAAAGGCTGGACGGCGGAGCATTTTGCACAGGACGAGGCCCTGATTTTTGTAGGAGCTGTGGGCATCGCGGTGCGGGCCATCGCGCCCCACTGCAGGAGCAAGGCTGCCGACCCGGCGGTGGTGGTCGTGGACGAGGGCGGGAACTTCGCCGTGCCGCTCCTGTCGGGCCATCTGGGCGGTGCCAACGCGCTGGCCCGGGCGCTGGCAAAAGCGTGCGGCGCGGTGCCGGTCATCACGACGGCCACCGACGTCAACGGCCTCTTCGCCGTGGACCTCTGGGCCAAGGCCCAGAACTGCGCTGTCCTTGAGCCGGAGCGCGTCAAGCGGGTCAGCGGCACCCTGCTGGCCGGGCAGACGGTCCGGTACTGGTCGCCATGGCCGGTGGCGGGGGAGACCCCCGCCGGCGTGAAAAAGGCTGACCCACCCGAAGCCGCCGACTTCGCCCTGACCCTCACGCCGCAGGGTGAGGCGCTCCACCTCGTCCCCCGCATCGGGGTGCTGGGGGTGGGGTGCCGCCGCGGCACGACGGCCCAGCAGCTGGAAGAAGCCTTCGCGGCGTTCTGTGCCGCGTCCGGCCTCAGCCCGGCGGCGGTCTGCGCCGCCGCCAGCATCGACCTGAAAAAAGATGAGCCGGGGCTTGCAGCGTTCTGCAAAGCCCACGGCTGGCCCATCACGTTCTATCCGGCCGACGAGCTGCGGGCCGTGCCGGGACAGTTCACCCCGTCGGCCTTTGTGGCAAGTGTCACCGGCGTGGACAACGTCTGTGAGCGCTCGGCGGTAAAAGCCTCGGGCGGGACGCTCCTTCTGCCCAAAACGGCAGGCGGCGGCGTGACGCTGGCGCTGGCCGTCCGCCCCTTTGCACCCGATTGGAGGACAGAGCAATGAGTGAGAGTAAAAAGACCGTGTTCGTCGTGGGGCTTGGCCCCGGCGGCGGACAGTTTCTGACCGTGCAGGCTCAGAGCGCCTTGCGGCAGGCCGAGGTGTTGTGCGGCTATACGGTCTACATCGACCTTGTGCGCCCCCTCTACCCGGAAAAAGAGTGCTACGCCACCGGCATGACCCGGGAGATCGACCGCTGCCGCTGGGCGCTGGATACCGCCCGGGCGGGCCGGGACGTGGCGCTGGTCTGCTCCGGCGACGCCGGGGTCTACGGCATGGCTAGCCCGCTGCTGGAGCTAGCCGAAGAGTACCCGGACGTCAACGTGGAGGTCGTCCCCGGCCTGACCGCCGCCCTCAGCGGCGGCGCGGTGCTGGGTGCGCCGCTGGCCCACGATTTCTGCGTCATCTCGCTGTCGGACCGTCTCACGCCGTGGGAGGTCATCGAAAAGCGTCTGGCCTGCGCCGCTCAGGGCGATTTCGCGCTGGCGCTGTACAATCCCTCGTCCAAGGGCCGCCCGGACTATCTGCGCCGGGCCGTGGACGTCCTGCTGGCAAACGGCAAAGCCCCGGACACCCTCTGCGGCTCTGTGCGGAACATCGGCCGAGAAGGGCAGGAAAAGCACATCCTGCCCCTCAGCCAGCTCCGGGACACCGAGGTGGATATGTTCACCACCGTCTTTGTGGGCAACGCCGCCACCCGCGCGCTGAGCGGGCGGATGGTCACGCCGCGGGGGTACCGCCGATGAACGTCGTCGTTTTCAGCGGCACCACCGAGGGGAGGGAGCTTTCCCGCCAGCTGGCGGCACTGGGCATCGAAGTCACCGTCAGCGTGGCCACCCCGCTGGGGCAGGAAGAGCAGGGGAGCACCCCCGGCGTCACCGTCCGGTGCGGGCGGCTCCTGCCCGATGAGATGGCCGCGCTCTTGGGAGATGCCGCCCTCTGCATCGACGCCACCCACCCCTACGCGGTGGAGGCGACCAAAAACATCAAAGCAGCGGCAGAGAAGGCCGGGGTGGAATACCTCCGCCTGCTGCGCCCGGCCAGTCCGCTGCCGGAAAACTGTCTCGTCTTTGAGAGCGCAAAGCAGGCGGCAGAAGCGCTGGCCGCAGAAGAGGGGAATCTTCTGCTGGCCACCGGGGCCAAGGAGCTGGCGCAGTTTGCGGCCATCCCGCCCGAGCGGCTCTACCCCCGCGTCCTGCCCACGCTGGAAAGCATCGCGGCCTGCGAGGCGGCGAACATCCCCCACCGCAACATCATCGCCATGCAGGGACCCTTCAGCTTTGCCCTTAATCAGGCCATGATGGAGCAGTTCCATATCCGCTGGCTCGTCACAAAGGACGGCGGCGCAGCCGGAGGCTTCGACGAAAAAGCCGCCGCCGCCTCTGCCGCCGGGGCGCAGCTGGTGGTCATCCGCCGCCCGCCCGAGCAGGGCGAGACGGCTTCCGAGGTGCTGAAACGCTGCAAGGAGATGATAAGATGAACGTGACACTCATCGGCATGGGCTCCGGCCAGCCGGAGAACCTGACCCTTCAGGGCCTGGCCGCACTGCGGCAGGCCGACCTCATCCTGGGCGCACGGCGTCTGCTGGCAGTTCTGCCTGCCGGCTGCACCGAGAACCGCGCCGCCGCCTACCGCCCCGACGAGGTGGCAGAGCTGCTGCAGACTTCCGGCGCGGAGAATGCCGTGCTGGTCTACAGCGGCGACACCGGCTTTTACTCCGGCGCGTCCTCCATGATGGAAAAGCTGGAGGCCCTCGGCGTCCGCGCCCGGGTGCTGCCCGGCCTTTCCAGCATCCAGCTGCTGGCGGCGGCGCTGGGCCGTCCGTGGCAGGGGTGGAACCTTGTTTCGGCCCATGGCCGCACCTGTGACCCGGTGGCCGAGTGTATGCAGGGCAGACCCACCTTCTTCCTCACCGGCGGCAGCGAAGACCCCGCCACCCTCTGCGCCCAGCTGGCGGCAGAGGGCTTCGGGGATGTGCAGGGCGTCGTGGGCCAGTGCCTCGGCACGCCGGAAGAGAAGCTCTTCCGCGGCAGCGTCAAAGAGCTGGCCGCAGGCCGCTTCAACAGCCTGAGCGTCCTTCTCGTGGAGGCGGCGGAGGTGCTGCCCCGCCGCGCTCCGGGCCTGCCCGACGAAGCCTTCGAGCGGGGCGACGTCCCCATGACCAAGCAGGAAGTCCGGGCCGCTGTGCTGGCGAAGCTGGCCGTCCGCCCGGAAGACATCCTGTGGGACGTGGGGGCCGGGACGGGCAGCGTCAGCGTGGAGCTGGCATTGGCCGCGCCCCGGGGCCGGGTGTACGCAGTGGAGTGCAGGCCGGAGGGCTGTGCGCTCATCAAAGCCAACCGCGAAAAATTCAGGACCCGGAACCTCGTCCTCGTGGAGGGGCTTGCCCCCGCCGCCCTTTCGGACCTGCCCGCGCCGGACGCTGTCTTTATCGGCGGCAGCAAGGGCAGCCTTGCCGCCATCGTGGACGCCGCGCTGGATAAGAACCCCGACGCCCGCATCTGTGTGTCGGCCATCGCCCTTGAGACGCTTTCGGCGGCGGTGGCCGCGCTGACGGCCAAAGGCCGGACCGTGCAGGTGAGCCAGATCGCCGTCAGCCGGGCCAAGGCCGTGGGCGGGCTGCATCTCATGATGGCCCAGAACCCCATCTACCTCATCACAGGAGAATGACATGATACAGTTTCTGCTGGCGGCGCCCCGCTCGGGCAGCGGCAAGACCACCATGACCTGCGCCCTGCTCATGGCGCTGAAGCGGCGGGGCTGTGCGCCCTGCGCCTTCAAGAGCGGGCCGGACTACATCGACCCCATGTTCCACCGGGCCGTGCTGGGGGTGGAGAGCCGCAGCCTCGACCTCTTTTTCTCTGCGCCCGAGACGGTGCGCACCCTCTACGCGAGGGGGGCCGCCGGCCACGGTGCGGCGGTGTGCGAGGGGGCCATGGGCTTTTACGACGGCCTCGGGGGCGTCAGCGACAGAGCCAGCGCGTGGCATCTGGCCGACACGCTGGACCTGCCGGTGCTGCTGGTGGTGGAGCCAAAGGGTCAGAGCCTGACGCTGGCCGCAGAGCTGAACGGGCTCGTAAACTTCCGCACTCCCAGTCACATCGCAGGCATCCTGCTGAACAACTGCACGGCACGGATGCACGCTCTGCTGGCCCCGATGCTGGAAAAAGAGACGGGTCTGCCGGTGCTGGGCTTTCTGCCGAAACTCCCGGAGGCCGTCATCGGTTCCCGCCATCTGGGCCTCTACACGGCGGCGGAAGTGGAAAATTTACAGCAGAAGCTGGCCCTTCTGGCCGACGCGGCGGAGGAGCACATCGACTGGCCCCGCCTGCTGGCCCTCTGCGAAAAGGAGCCGCCCGCCCTGCCGGTGCAGCCGGAGACCCCTCCGGCCCGCGTCCGCATCGCCGTGGCGCAGGACGAGGCGTTCTGCTTTACCTACGCCGAGACGCTGGAGGCCTTCCGGGACGCCGGGGCAGAGGTGGTCTTTTTCAGCCCCCTCCGCGACACGGCTCTGCCGGAAAACATCGGCGGGCTGTATCTGCCCGGCGGCTACCCGGAACTTCACGCAAGAGAATTGAGTGAAAATACCTCGCTTCTGCGCGAGATAAAGCGAAAAATCGAGTCCGGTCTGCCCACAGCGGCCGAGTGCGGGGGCTTCCTCTATCTGGGGCAGAGCCTCACGGACTCCGAGGGGCAGAGCTGGCCGATGGCGGGCGTTCTGCCGGGCGAAGCAAAAGATGCCGGACGTCTCGTCCGCTTCGGCTACGCCGCGCTGAGCGCAGACTCGGACAGTATGCTCTTCCGGGCCGGGGAGAGCTTTCCCATCCACGAATTCCACCACTGGGATTCCACCGCCAACGGCACGGCCCTCGCGGCAAAAAAGCCGGTGGGCGGCGCAGCGTGGCGGTGCGGATCTGTAAATGAGCATTTCTATGCGGGCTTCCCGCATTTGTACTGGGCGGGTACGCCCCTGCCGCAGCGCTTTGCCGCCGCGGCTGAAAATTACAGGAGAGACCATGACTGAGACAGAACTCGCCGCCCTCTGTGCGGCCATCACGCCGCCGGACGAAGCCGCCCGGGCGGCGGCGCACGCCCACTGGGCCAGCCTTGCAAAGCCGCTGGGCGGGCTGGGCGGATTGGAAACGACCATCGAGGACGCCGCCGCCCTCACCGGCAGCGCAAAGCTGGATATTTCCCGCCGGGCGGTGCTGGTGCTCTGCGCCGATAACGGTGTGGTGGCCCAGGGCGTCAGCCAGACCGACAGCAGTGTGACCCGCGCCGTGGCTGAGAACCTCGCCGCCCGCCGCACCAGCGTCTGCCGGATGGCACGGATGGCCCGGTGCGAGGTGGTGCCGGTGGATATGGGCATCGCGGGCGAACCGGTCCCGGGCGTCCTCGACTGCCGCATCGCCCCCGGCACAGCAGACTTCACCCTCGGCCCGGCCATGAGCAGGGCTGAGGCTGTGGAGGCCATCGGCAGGGGCATCCGGCTGGTGCAGGAGCAGAAGAAAGCGGGCGTCGGCCTGCTGGCCACCGGTGAGATGGGCATCGGCAACACCACGACCTCCAGCGCCGTGGCCGCTGTGCTGCTGGGCCAGCCCGTCGAAGGGATGACGGGCCGGGGCGCGGGCCTTTCGGACGAGGGACTTGCCCGGAAGATCGACGCCATCCATCGCGGCATCGCAAAAAATCAGCCCGACTCTGCCGATGCACTGGACGTGCTGGCGAAGCTGGGCGGTTTCGATATTGCCGGGCTCTGCGGCATCTTCCTCGGCGGTGCGCTGGAAGGTGTGCCGGTGCTGGCCGACGGCTTCATCAGCTGTGTGGCGGCGCTCTGCGCTGTCCGGTTCTGCCCGGCGGCGGCCAAGGCTGTTTTTGCAAGCCACTGCTCCACCGAACCGGCCGCAAAGCTGGTGCTGGACGCTCTGAACAAAAAAGCCCTCATCACGGCGGGCCTGCATCTGGGCGAAGGCACCGGCGCGGTGGCCGCCATCCCGCTGTGGGACATGGCGCTGGCCGTCTACGATGGCTGTTATTCCTTTGAAGAGGGCGGCATCGAAGCCTACACGCCGCAGGGGGGCGAAGGATGCTGACGCTGGTGCTCGGCGGCGCGGCCAGCGGCAAAAGCGCCTGCGCCGAGAGCCTTGTGCTCAAGACCGGCCTGCCCCGCTATTACCTCGCCACCATGCAGGTCTGGGATGCCGAGTGCGCCGCCCGGGTGGAAAAGCACCGGAAAATGCGGGCGCAAAAGCAGTTCGAAACGCTGGAATGCCCGCTCCACCTCGACCGTCTGGCTCTGCCCGGCCGGGGGACCGTCCTGCTGGAAGATCTCGGCAACCTCGTCGCCAACGAGCTTTACAGCCCCGGCGGGGCAGGAAAGCATACCGCCGAGGCCGTTTTGGCCGGGCTGGAACGCCTCGCCGCCGGGTGTGATCACCTTATCGTCGTATCGAACGAGGTGTTCAGCGGCGGTGCCGACTACGCAGGCGACACCGACCGGTATCTGCTGGCGCTGGCGCAGGTGAACAACGCCTTCGCCGCCCGGGCGGACAACGTCTGCCGGGTGGTCTGCGGCCTGCCGGTGTACTACAAAGGGGGAGAAAAGCTGTGACTGTTTTGCAGACCATCGCGGTGGCCTTTGCGATGTTTTCGGCCCTGCCGGTGCCGCAGTTCGAGTGGAACGAAAAAAATATGCGGTACGCCATGTGCGCCTTCCCCCTCATCGGGCTGGTGTGCGGCGGGCTGTGGTGCCTCTGCGGCGTTCTGCCCCTGCCGGAGCTGGCCCGGGCGGCGGCGTTCTGCCTCGTGCCGGTGGCCGTCACCGGCGGCATCCATCTCGACGGCTACGCCGACACCTCGGACGCCCTCTCGAGCTACGGCGACCGCGAAAAAAAGCTTGAGATCCTGAAAGACTCCCACTGTGGGGCCTTCGCCGTCATCCGGCTGTGCTGCTACTTTGCGGCCTACTTCGGCCTCTGCGGCAGTGTGCGGTTCACGCCCCGGGCGGGCCTGTGCTGGACGCTGGCGCTGGTGCTGGAGCGGGCGCTGTCGGGCTTTGCCGTGGCGGCGTTCCCGCTGGCGAAGGACACCGGCCTCGCCCATACTTTTGCCACAGCGGCCGACAAGCAGACCGTCCGCCGCTTCCTCTGCGGCCTGTCGGCTCTGCTCATCCTGGCGCTGACGGCGCTGGGCGGCGGCGGGCTGGCGGCAGCAGCGCTTCTGGCGCTGTGGCGCTATGATTCCGTGGCAAAAAAGCAGTTTGGCGGCATCACCGGCGACCTGGCCGGGTGGTTTTTGCAGCGGGCTGAGCTGTGGATGCTGGCGGCGCTGGCCGTCAGCCAGTGGGGAGGAGTGCTGTAAATGATGTTCATCACAGGGCCGCTCTACAGCGGCAAGCGCACCTTTGCGCGGAACTTCCGGGGCAGCGTCATCGCCGATGTGCAGGATGCCGCCGCCGAGACTCAGACCCCGGAGCAGCTCGAAACGCTGGCCCGGGAGCTGGCGGAATATGATATTGTCATCGCCACCGAGGTCGGCGGCGGTGTTGTCCCGATGGATGCTGAGGAGCGCGCCGGGCGGGAGGCCGCCGGACGGCTGGCCTGCCTGCTGGCAGAGCGCGCCGACTGCGTGGTGCAGATGTTCTGCGGCATCCCGACGGTATTGAAAGGAGAATTACCCCAATGTTGATCTATCTGCTGCGTCACGGCCTGACCGAATACAACGCCCAGAAGCGCTATCAGGGCCAGCGCGACATCCCGCTCTCGGCGGAGGGCCTGAGCCAGCTGCGCCGGGCCGACATCGACCCGAAGGTGGTCTATATCACCCCGCTGCAGCGGACGGCCCAGACGGCCCGGGTGCTCTTCCCGGAGGCAGAGCTCGTGGTCGTGAAGGACCTGCAGGAGATGTGCTTCGGCAGCTTCGAGGGCAAAAACTACGTCGAGATGGAGCACGACGCCGATTATCAGGCGTGGGTGCAGGCCAACTGCGAGAGCAAATGCCCCGACGGTGAGCGGAAGGACGACTTCTCGAACCGCATCTGCAATGCCTTCTCTGCTCTGGTAGACAAGGCGCTGGCCGACGGCGAAGAGCTGCTGGTCATCCTGGCCCACGGCGGCACCCAGATGGCGGCGATGGAGCGGTACGCCCTGCCCAGGCGCGATTATTATGCGTGGTGCGGCCCCAACGCGGGCGGCTATGTGCTGGACGCCGCCGACTGGGCCGAGAAGCGCCAGCTCCGCCTCGTGAAGACCGTGCAGTACACGAAAGACGCGGAGGCCGGCGTATGATGACCGCCTGGGCTGTGCTGGGAGGCTTCGTGCTGGATGCCATTTTCGGCGACCCGGCATGGCTGCCTCACCCGGTGGTGTACATGGGCAAAGCCATCTCCCGGCTGGAAAAATTCCTCCGCGCCCGCCTGCCTAAAACGCCTCAGGGCGAGCTGCTGGGCGGCGCGGTGCTGGCGTTCTGCCTGCCGGTGGGGACGCTGCTGTTCACGGGCCTTGTCTGCTGGGGCGCGGCGATGCTTCACCCGCTGCTGGGGCTGGCCGTCCAGATGTTCTGGTGCGGGCAGGCGCTGGCCGCAAAGGGGCTGGCGCAGGAGAGCATGAATGTTTACCGGGAACTGGTAAAAGACGACCTGCCCGCCGCCCGGAAGGCTGTGAGCCGCATCGTGGGCCGCGACACGGAAGCCTTGACCGCCGAGGGCGTGACCAAAGCGGCGGTGGAGACGGTGGCCGAGAACGCCAGCGACGGCGTCATTGCGCCTTTGCTCTATATGCTGCTGGGCGGTGCGCCGCTGGCCCTGACCTACAAGGCCATCAACACCATGGACAGTATGCTGGGCTACAAAAACGAAAAATATCTCTACTTTGGCCGCGCCGCTGCAAAACTGGACGATGTGGCAAACTATATCCCGAGCCGTCTGGCCGGGCTGTTATGGGTGGCGGCCGCGGCTCTGACCGGGAACAGCGCCTCGGGCGCATGGCGCATCTGGCGGCGGGACCGCCGCAATCACGCCAGCCCCAACAGCGCCCAGACCGAGAGCGCCTGCGCCGGTGCGCTGGGCGTCCAACTGGCCGGGCCGGCCTACTATTTCGGCGAGTATTACCCGAAGCCCACCATCGGCGACCCGCTGCGGCCCATCGAGCCGAAGGACATCCTGCGGGCAGATCGGATGATGTACGCCGAAAGCCTGCTGGCGCTTGCCGCCGGGCTGGCACTGCGAATTTTTGCTGCATAAAAGGGGGAGAAGAACATGGAACTGGTCCACGGCGGTGACTGGATGGGCTACCGCGAACGCTTTGGCCGCGACGCGCTGGATTTTTCGGCGAACGTCAGCCCACTCGGTCTGCCCGAAGGGGTGGCGCAGGCCATCCGGGATGCTCTTCCTCTGGCCGACCGCTACCCCGACCCCCTCTGCCGCACCCTGCGGGCGGCGCTGAGTCGGGCCGAGGGTGTGCCGCAGGAGCGTATCCTCTGCGGCAACGGCGCGGCGGACCTCATCTTCCGGCTGGTCTGGGCCGCAAAGCCCCATAAGGCGCTGGTGACAGCCCCGACTTTTGCCGAGTACGCCTCTGCTTTGGACACGGTGGGGTGCGAAGTGAAACGCTTCTTCCTCGATGAAGCGAATGATTTCGCCCCGACGGACGCCCTCGTGGACGCCGTGGACGAGAGCATCGACATGGTGTTCCTCTGCCAGCCGAACAACCCGACGGGGCAGCTGGCCTCACCCGAACTGGTGAAAAAGCTGCTGCGCCGGTGCGGGGAGTGCCGCACGATTTTGGCCGTAGATGAGTGCTTTCTGGACTTTCTGCCCGACGCCGACGGGTGGACCGCGAAGCCTCTGCTGGAAAGTGGGAACCTCGTCATCCTGAAAGCTTTCACCAAGCTCTACGGCATGGCCGGCGTCCGGCTGGGTTACTGCCTCTGCGGCGACGAAACGCTTCTGGAAAAAATGCAGACAGCGGGCCAGCCGTGGGCCGTGTCCAGTCTGGCGCAGGCGGCAGGCGTCGCGGCCCTGAAAGAAACCGCTTATGTGGACGAGGTGCGCGCGCTCATCGCCCGGCAGCGGCCCGTTCTGACGGCGGGCCTGCGGGCGCTGGGCCTGCGGGTCATCGACGGAAAGGCGAACTATCTGCTCTTCCGCGCGCCCGCCGACCTGAACGAGAGGCTTCGTCCGCTGGGAACACAGGTGCGCAGCTGCGCGAATTATCCGGGCCTCGGGCCGGAGTGGTACCGCACGGCGGTGCGCACGGCCCCCGAGAACGCCCGGCTGCTGGAACTTATGAAAGAGGTGCTGGGATGAGCAGGGCAAAATGCATCATGGTGCAGGGTACGATGAGCGGTGCAGGCAAAAGTCTGCTCTGCGCAGCGCTCTGCCGCATTTTTGCGCAGGACGGCCTGCGCGCCGTGCCGTTCAAGAGCCAGAACATGGCTCTGAACAGCTTCGTCACCAAAGACGGCCTCGAGATGGGCCGGGCGCAGGTGGTGCAGGCGCAGGCCGCCGGTGTCGAGCCGGACGTGCGGATGAACCCCATCCTCCTGAAGCCTAGCAGTGACGTGGGCAGTCAGGTCATCGTCAACGGCGAGGTGCGGGGCCAGATGAAAGCGTCGGAGTATTTCCGCACGAAACGGCAGCTGGTGCCGGACATCCTGAAGGCATATGACAGCCTCGCCGAGGAGGCTGACGTCATTGTCATCGAGGGCGCGGGCAGCCCGGCAGAGATCAACCTGAAGAGCGAGGACATCGTGAACATGGGCCTCGCTGAGATGGTGGACGCGCCGGTGCTTCTGGTGGGCGACATCGACCGGGGCGGCGTGTTCGCCCAGCTATACGGCACGGTGGAGCTGCTGGAAGAAAAAGAACGCCAGCGCATCAAGGGGCTCGTCATCAATAAATTCCGTGGAGACGTGGAGATTCTGCGCCCCGGCCTCGCCATGCTGGAAGAAAAGACCCATCTGCCCGTGGTGGGCGTCGTACCGTACCTGAAGGTGGACATCGAGGACGAGGACTCCCTGAGCCAGCGCCTCGAGATGCGGGACGGCAAAAAGCCGCTGGATGCGGCGATCATCCGTCTGCCGCATCTGTCCAATTTTACGGACTTCATGCCGCTGGAACAGCACCCGCTGCTGGGCGTGCGGTATGTTTCGAACGCCCACGAACTGGGCGCACCCGACCTCATCCTGCTGCCGGGGACGAAAAACACGGTGGACGACCTGCTCTGGCTGCGACAGTGCGGGCTGGAAACGGCTCTGCTCAAGCTGGCCGCGAAAGGCACGCCGGTGCTGGGCGTCTGCGGCGGCTACCAGATGCTAGGCCAGACCCTCGATGACCCCACCGGCAGCGAGAGCGGCCGGCAGCAGACTCTGCGGGGGCTGGGTCTGCTGCCCACCCGGACCGTGTTCAGCGAGCAGAAGCGCCGCGCACAGGTCAAAGCGACCGCCGCCGCCGCCCCCTTTGCGGGTGCAGAGCTGGAAGGCTACGAGATCCATACCGGCGTGACCGAGGCTGAGGGCGAACCCTTCGCCCACTACCCCGACAGAGGCCGGGAAGGCTGTGTGCAGGGCAATGTGTTCGGCACCTACCTCCACGGTCTGTTCGACACTGGCACGCTGACCGAGGCGCTGGCGGGCTGGCTCTGCCGCCGGAAGGGCATCGACCCCTCCGACGCGGCCCTCATCCCGATGGAAGAGTACCGCCGCCAGCAGTTCGACATCCTGGCCGACGGCGTGCGCGGGGCGCTGGATATGGACGCGGTGTATGCCGCGATGGGAATGGAGAAGCGCTGAATGGAACAGGGACTTTTGCATCTGTACTGGGGCGACGGAAAGGGAAAGACCACCGCCGCTATAGGTCTTGCGCTCCGTGCGCTGGGGTCCGGGAAGCGGGTGGTCATCGTCCAGTTTTTGAAGGGCGGGAACAGCGGCGAGATCCCGCTTCTGGCCCAGCTTGGCGCGGAGATCTACCGGGGCAAGGCCGGGCAGAAATTCGTCTTTCAGATGACGCCGGAGGAAAAGGCCGCGACCCGGGAACTGCAAAACCAGAACCTCGCCGCCGCCATGGCACAGCCCGCCGACCTGCTGATACTGGACGAAGCCGGGAGCGCAGAAGAGCTGGATATGGTGGACGTCGATCTATTAAAAAAGGCCGTTCTGGAGCGGCCTGCCGGATGTGAGTGCGTCCTGACGGCCCACACGCCGCCCCAGTGGATGCTGGACGCCGCCGACTACTCCACCGAGATGAAATGCCACCGCCACCCCTACCAGAAGGGGATAAAAGCACGAAAGGGGATAGAATATTGACGCCGCAGCATCATTTACCCGCCGACATTGAGCGGACGAGCTTCCACATCATCACCGAAGAGCTGGAAATGATGGGCCTGACCCCGCCGCCCGAGCACGAAGCCGTGGTCAAGCGGGTCATCCACACCACCGCCGACTTCGACTATGCGCGGAATCTCCGCTTTACCCCCCGCGCGGTGGAGCAGGCCGTCAAGGCCCTCCATGCCGGGGCCGTCATCGTGACTGATACGAATATGGCGCTGGCTGGCATCACCAAACCCGGTCTGGAGAAGCTGGGCGGCACGGCCTGCTGTTATATGGCTGACCCCGAGGTGGCCGCCGCCGCAAAAGAGGCTGGCACCACCCGGGCCGTCGCGGCGATGAAAAAGGCAGCGCAGGAGCATCCCGGGGCCATCCTTGCCGTCGGCAACGCGCCCACGGCTCTGCTGACAATTGCAGAACAAATCGAAAGCGGCCTGCGGCCCGCACTGGTCATCGGTGTGCCGGTGGGCTTTGTGAACGTGGTGGAGAGCAAGGAGCGGCTCTTCGCCGTCTGCGAAAAGCACGGCGTACCCGCCATCGTGGCGATGGGCCGCAAGGGCGGCAGCAACGTCGCTGCGGCCATCTGCAACGCCCTTATCTACTCCGCCGCCGAGATGCTCGACCCCTCGGCGCGGGGGTGGAAGTGAGCGATAAGTTTTGGAGGAGCGCAATGAACCCTACAAGAAAGACCGATGAAAGCTTTTACCGGCTGTTTTCCGCGTCTCACACCGTTTCAGAGCATCTGACCAAGCGGGAGGACAGCGAGCTGCGCGATAAATACGACCACAACGCATTCTGCTATTACAGCCAGCCCTCGGCAGATGAAGTCCGGGCCGCGCTGGCCTACCAGAAAGAGCGGGGAGACACCTTCCTCAAGCTGGAAGGGTACGAGCCGCTGGCCGATGCATTTGGCATGGAGTGCGAAGAGACCCTGACGATGGTTCTGCCCCCGGAAACAGACATCCGCAGCTGGAAAACGAACCCGGACGTCTCGATCAAGGCCCCGGACGCAGACCAGCTGGAACAGCACGAACTGAAATACTACGGCCCGTTGTACGGAGATGATTTTACCGTGCGGAACAACCGGAACCTCCGGGAAAAGCTGACCTACCTCGGCGCGTATCTGGGCGGGAAGCTGGTGGGTGATTGCTATATTTTCGCATCCGATGGGTATGTCTGCATGGACGGCCTGCTGGTGGACGAGGATTTCCGGCACCAGTACATCGCCATGACCCTGATGAAGCATATTGCCGAAAAGGCGCAGGAGCGCGGAGAGATCCTGTATCTTCACGCTGACTCCGAGGATACACCAAAGGAACTGTATGCGAAGATGGGATTTCAGGCCGTTGACAAGCTCTATGAATATCTCTGCACCGATTTCTCGAAACTGAAAATATGAACGAATGCGCGCCGGATACGGCGATGGGCCTCCCAATGCGGGAGGCCTTTCTGTTACACCGTCGCCAGCACGGCGAGGATGCTCTGCCAGCGTTTGTTCTCGACGGCGGGCGCACGGCGGACGGGCCGGGACTGTACAGGCTGAGGCCGCTGAGCCGTCCGGGGCAGGGGAGAGAGGAGCGCGGCCTGCCATGCGGCGGCAAGCTGCATGGCCTCCGGGCAGCTCTGCAGGGTGCGGCGCTCGGCCCCGGCGAGGTAGTCGCCCAGCCAGCAGAGGATGGTCGCGATGTTCAGCTGCTCGGCGGCGCGGGTGCTCCAATAGCTCCAATGGGCGGGACGGCCCACGAACCGCTCCACCGTGATGAGCGCACCCTCCCGGGCGGCAGAGGGGGCGACGGCCCCACAACCACCGGCAGTATGGGCCAGAACGTCCAGAATGCGCGCCATCCGGCCGCTGTCGAGGGCGTCGTCCCGGACAAAGGCGGAGAAATCCGTCTGGGCCAGCAGACCGTCGGCGGTGGCGGGGAAGCGCCCCGTTAGCTCGCCCGAGGTGTTGTGGCAGCTCTGCCACCCTTTGCGGACGAGCTGGAAGTTCAGCCTCTGACGTCCCATCGTGGAATAGAACACCCGGGCCTTGCCGCTGACCGGCTCCTGCCGCAGCTCGAGATAAGCGTCTGCGCCTCCGAGGTCTTGGACCTTGACGCTGAGCACAAGGCGGTACGCAGGCTTCTGGCTGGACATGGCAAGATGCATCTCTTCAAAATAACGTGCGGCATCCATAGCGGTTCTCCTTCCTGTGGGCGCGGGGTGGTGTGTAGGTGTGCGGCCCTTCGTTGGTTGTAGTATATCATAAATTGCGCCAGAATACAACTATAAGTTTGCAAATAAACCAAAAAACTTTTTGATCCTTCTACAAAGTAAAACAGGATGGTTGTGAGCGACAACAAAAATACGGGGCCGCTGGCAGCAGATACAACTGCACAGCGGCCCCGTACCTTATTATGATTCAGTCGCCCAGCTCCCGTATCTCGTTCTGGATGAGTCGGCCTGCGGCCCGGGCCAGCTGGTCCATGCCCCGGATGCGGGCCATGTTCTTGCCGTAGATGCGGGAGGCGTCGGCGGCGCTGGCGTCTTCGCCCATAAAGACGGCGGAGACCCGCAGACCCTTCCGCTGCAGCGCCCGCACCTCGGCGGCGGCGTCCTCCACGCCCGCGCTGCCGCCGTAGTCGCGGCCCAGCGGGTCATCGGGAGAGGGCGGGATGCGGCGGCTGTCGTTGGGGGAGGCGTCCGTCAGGAGAATGAGCAGGTGCCGCGCGGCGGGGCCGGGGTCGAAGTCGATGAGGTCGCCTGCTGCCCGCAGAGCCAGACCGTCCCGGTTCCAGCCCGAGGCGAAATACTGGCAGATGCCCTGTAAGCTCTTCTCCTTGAAGCCCTTGAGCACCCGCAGGACGGTGTAGCCCCGCAGGCTGGAAAAGCAGCTCACCCGCACCGGGATGCCGCAGGCCGCGAGGCTCTGGGCGAGGATAGACCCCTGCGCCGCGATGACCTCCTGACAGTGGAGGCGGGAAGCCGAAGCATCCAGCAGAAGGTCAACGGTGAAGGACGGGTGGTTCTCTTCATCGGCACAGCGGAAGACCCGGTCGTCGTCCATGACAGTGCGCCAGACCCGCTCCGGGTCGAGATTGCCGCTGCGGGCGACCCGGGCGTTGGGCTGCTGGTGGACGAGGATGCAGTTCCGTATCTGCTCAGTCAGCCGCAGCACGACGCTGCGGTGAAGCTCGAGGTTTTTGGAGTAGTAGACCCGGTTCCGCTCAGCCTGAAGCTGGGCCTGTTCGGCCAGGTGCTTTGCCTCGGGGGTAGGGGCCTGCTCCGGGCTGGGGACGCCGGAGGCAAACCAGAGGTGACAGCCCAGATGCTCCCCGGTGCAAAGCTCCTGCTCGGCCTTCCGCAGCCGTTCGGGCGGGTAGAGCGACCGGCCAAAGCAGCTTTCGATGTAGGCGCGGTCTTCCTCGGCGCGCTGGCGCAGGGTGATATGGGCCAGCCGCTTGTCGGCGTGGATGCCGCCGCCGGAGGCGTCCACCGAGCCAGAATGCTCCACCGTGACCCGGTCGGTCTTTATCATCTGGGTGGGCATGGTGCGGGTCATGAGGGACGCCAGCAGGCCGTCCAGATGGAGATGCAGCCCGGCCTTCTGATGCACCGTGCCGTTGAACAGCTCGAATTTGGCGTAGACGGCCAGCAGTGCGGCTTTCAGCTCGTCCGGCTTCGGGGGCGTCTCGGGACTGAGGGCGGCGTCGAGATCCTTTTCGTAGGGAGTCATGACCGGCGGCGTGCGCCCCTGCACAGCCCGCCAGCGCGCGGCCTGCATGGAGTAGACCAGCTGGTTCTTCGCCATCCACTCCTGCCGCGAGAGCTTGTACTGGATGCCGAAAAAGTAGTCCGCATGGGCGCGGCGGAGGGCCGAAAGCACCGGGCGGCGGGGCAGTTCCAGCGCGTAGACCGCGCTCTCGAGGTAGAGCCAGGTCAAATCGTCCAGCATGGCCTGTCGGATGTCGCCCTCCCATGCGTCAAAGAGGCTGCGCACCAGCTCGTCGCCGTAGTATTTGTGGACCAGCCCCACGACGCAGTTCATGTAAAAATCAATGGTGCCGTCGGTGTTCCGGGCGAGGAACAGCGGCTCGAAGCCGTAGGCTCCTGCCGCTGCCCACACCTGATTGGCGGCCCGCCGCTCTTCGGCGGTGTAGCTCTGCGCTTCCATAAAAACGCCCCTTTTAATCGAAGAGCTTTGCGGCGGTGAGCTGGGCCGGGATGCGGGCGGCAATGGCATCCCGGATGAGGCCCTGTTCGTAGGAGTCGAAGGCTTTGTTGGTGATGCCCATGTCCAGCGCAGCCCCGGCAGCGACGCCCCGGCGCATCAGGCGCAGAGCGTCCAGCATACCGCGCAGGTCGAGAGCTTTGGTGGAAATTTCCGCGCTGTCGCACTTTTTCTGTAAATCGAGGAAGAGCAGGGCGAACTGCCTGACATACTTGCTGTTCAAATCGGGGAACTGGGTGCGCAGGAGCTTTTCGAGGTTCTCCTCGGTGATGGTGGGCATCTGGATGACCACGAAGCGGGAGGTGAGGGCCTCGTTCAGCTCACGGGTGCCGGCGTAGCCGTAGTTCATGGTGGCGATGAAGCGGGTCTCCTCGGCCAGCGGGATGCGCTCGTAGCCCGGCACATCGATGGCGCGGCGGAAATCCAGCACCGCGTGCAGGACGGCCAGCGCCTCGTTTTTGGCCATGTTGATCTCGTCCAGAACGCCGAAGCCGCCGCTCTGGGCGCAGCGGTAGACCGGGCCGGGGCGGAACTTGACCTGTCCGCCCTCAAAGGTGTCCATGCCGATGAGGGACGCCGCGTCCATATTGACGTGGAACGAGATGTCCCACGCGGGGCGTCCGAAGGCGGCGGCGAGGTTTTCGGCCAGCACGTTCTTGCCGGTGGCCTTGCCGCCCGCCAGCAGCAGGTTTTCGCCGCAGAGCAGGGCGGCCAGCGCCTGTTCCCACACCTCTCTGCCGTAGTAGACGAAGGCAGGGGAGGGGATGCGGGGGCGCAGGGCCTCCGCCAGCGGGTGGGCGGTACGGTATTCTTCCACAGCGCGCAGCAGGTCGGGGGAGACCCCTTCCTGCCGCAGCGTATCCATCAGAGCAGATGTTTCAGACATCCATGACATCTCCTTGCGGTTGGCAGTGCCAAACCGAAATTTCACCCTTATCATAGCACAACCCGCGCGGTTTGTGTAGGGCTTTGGCGGGCAAAAAAGCGGCAAAGAAGCAGAGAAAATAAAGGGGAAGCTATTTTAACACTTTCAGCCGGGACGTGCAGATTTCATGTTCAAAGTAAATTGACAGGCCGCTTAAAATACGATAAAATAATTTTCGTTGTGTCAAAGTGAAAAAGAAAGGCGTAAAAGTATGCTCGAAACCATCACGGCCGTCAATCAGGCGGTCAACAGCTTTATCTGGGGCATCCCGGCGATGGTCTGCATCATCGGCGTGGGCCTGCTGCTCAGTGTGCGGACAGGCTTTTTGCAGCTCCGGAAATTCCCCTATGCCATCAAAACGATCATTGGCCGCATCTTCCGCAAAAAGGATGCCTCCGACGGCGCGATGACTCCGTTCCAGGCGGTGTGTACGGCGCTGGCCGCTACCGTCGGCACCGGCAACATCGCCGGCGTGGCGGGCGCGATCGCCATCGGCGGGCCGGGCGCGGTGTTCTGGATGTGGTGCTCGGCTCTGCTGGGCATGTGTACCAAATTCTCCGAAGTGACGCTGGCCGTGCATTTCCGCGAGCGGAACAAAAACGGCGAGCTGGTGGGCGGCCCCATGTACTATATTAAAAACGGCCTCGGCAGCCGGTGGCAGTTCCTCGCGGTGCTCTACTCGCTGTTCGGCGTGCTGACGGTCTTCGGCACCGGCAACGCCACCCAGGTCAACACCATCGTCACAGCCATCGACTCGGCCCTGCTGGCCTACGGCAGCAGCCTGAACAGCGTCCTGCCCACGGTCAACCTCGTCGTGGGCGTGGTGGTGGCTATGATGGTGGCCATGGTGCTGCTGGGCGGCGTCAAGCGCATCGGCAGCGTGACCGAAAAGCTGGTGCCGTTCATGGCGCTGTTCTACGTCGTGCTGGCGCTGGGCGTCGTGGTCATCAACTACCGGCGCTTCCCGGCGGTGCTGGCCTCCATCGTCGGCGGTGCATTCGACCCGCGGGCCTTCACCGGCGGTGCCATCGGCAGCATCTTCCTCAGTATGCAGAAGGGCGTCTCCCGCGGCATCTTCTCCAATGAGGCCGGCCTCGGCACCGGCTCCATCGCCCACGCCTGCGCCGACACCCGCAAGCCGGTCAAGCAGGGGATGTTCGGCATCTTCGAGGTCTTCGCCGATACCATCGTCATCTGCACCCTGACCGCCATGGTCATCCTGTGCAGCGGCGTGCCGGTGGGCTACGGCAGTGCGGCAGGCGCAGAGCTGACCATCTCCGGCTTCACGGCCACCTACGGCGGCTGGTCGTCCATCTTTACGGCGGTGGCGCTCTGCAGCTTTGCATTCTCCACCATCATCGGCTGGGGCCTCTACGGCTCCCGGTGCATCGAGTTCCTGTTCCACACCGACAAGGTGGTCGGCCCCTTCCTCGTGGTCTACTCCTTCGTGTCCATTCTGGGCGCGACGGTCGATCTGGGCCTGCTGTGGAGCATCGCTGACACCTTCAACGGACTGATGAGCATCCCGAACCTCCTGGCCCTGCTCCTGCTGTCCGGCACGGTGGCAAAGATCACGAAGGAGTTCTTCGCGGGCGAGGGCGCAGGAAAGTAAAGAATGATCCAAAGCGCCCTCCGGCCCGCGCCGGAGGGCGCTTTGCTGTCAACAAACCTCTGATTTTGTCCACTTTCCCTGCAAAAACGCAAAAAAGTATAAAAAATTCATGGAAATCATAAGAAAGGGGTATTGAACAGATTTTAACAAAGTGGTAAAGTAAAAGCATAGAGAGTCGTACCCGCCGCCCGGCGGGGCGCAAAATCAGGAGGTTTTACCAATGGCTGATCGTATCGTTCTGAATACTATTTCTTATCATGGCCACGGCGCCATCGAGAACATCGTTCCCGAGCTGACCGCCCGCGGCTACAAGAAGGCTTTCGTCTGCTCTGACCCCGACCTGATCAAGTTCGGCGTCACCAAGAAGATCACCGACCTGCTGGACGCTGCAGGCTTCGCCTACACCGTCTACAGCGAGATCAAGCCCAACCCCACCATCGCCAATGTGCAGGACGGCGTAGCCGCTTTCAAGGCCGCAGAGGCTGACTGCATCGTGACCATCGGCGGCGGCTCTTCCATGGACACCGCAAAGGCCATCGGCATCATCATCAACAATCCCGAGTTCGCCGATGTGCGCTCTCTGGAAGGCGTCGCTCCCACCAAGAAGCACGCCGTCTTTACCATCGCTGTCCCCACCACCGCCGGTACTGCCGCTGAAGTCACCATCAACTACGTCATCACCGATGTCGAGAAGAAGCGCAAGTTCGTCTGCGTCGATACCAACGACATCCCCGAGATCGCTGTGGTCGACCCCGATATGATGGCCTCCATGCCCAAGGGCCTGACTGCCGCCACCGGCATGGACGCTCTGACCCACGCCATCGAGGGCTACATCACCAAGGGCCACTGCACCATCTCCGATATGTTCCATCTGGAAGCCATCAAGCTCATCAGTGAAAACCTGCGCGGCGCTGTCCAGAACACTCCGGAAGGCCGCGAGGGCATGGCTCTGGGCCAGTACATCGCCGGCATGGGCTTCTCCAACGTGGGTCTGGGCATCGTCCACTCCATGGCACACGGCCTGTCCGCTCTGTATGACACCCCCCACGGCGTGGCCTGCGCTATCCTGCTGCCCGTCGGTCTGGAGTACAACAAGACGGTCGCCGGTGAGCGCTATCGTGCCGTCGGCAAGGCTATGGGCGTGAAGGGCATCGACGAGATGAACGACGCCGAGGCCGCAGATGCCACCATCGCCGCTGTCAAGCAGCTGAGCGCTGACGTGGGCATCCCCGCAAACCTGAACGGCATCCTGAAGGAAGAGGATATCCACTTCCTCGCCGAGTCCGCTTATGCGGACGCCTGCCGTCCCGGCAACCCCCGCGACACCAGCGTGGAGGAGATCGTGGAGCTGTACAAGAGCCAGCTGTAAGCTGAGTCGGAGCACTTTGCCCTTATAAAAAATACAGGCTGCTGTAAGAAACCTCTCCGTCAGCGCTAACGCGCTGCCACCTCCCCTAGCGAGGGGAGGCTTTGGCATGACGGAAAGCCTCGCCTCTTCGCCAGAGGCTCCCCTCGGTAGGAGAGCTGTCGAGCGAAAGCGAGACTGAGAGGTCGAACAGAGAAGAAGCCTTCCCGTCATACCGCCCGTCCACCCCTCATACACTGACGGACAAGGGGGTGTGCGGATGGAGCGGGGGATGGAGATGCTCTTTGCGCTGTTCGGCGGGCTGGCGATGTTCCTCTACGGGATGGACAGGATGAGCCGCGCTTTGCAGCGGGCGGCGGGCGACGCCATGAAGCGGCTGCTGGCCCGGCTGACGGCCACGCCGCTGCTGGGCGTCCTCACCGGGCTGGCCGTGACGGCGGTGCTCCAAAGCAGCTCGGCAGCGACGGTGATGGTCATCGGCTTCGTCAGCGCCGGGCTGCTGGAACTGCCCCGGGCGGTGGCCGTCATCTACGGCATCAACATCGGCACCACCATGACGGCCCAGCTCATCGCCTTCGATGTCCAGACGCTGGTATACCCGGTGCTGTTTCTGGGCTTCCTCCTCGATTTCGCAGCCCGCAGGCCCCGCTGGCAGGCCGTGGGCGAGGCGGTGTTCTCCTTCGGGCTGCTTTTCGAGGGCATCGACATTTTGGGCCGGGCTTTGCAGCCGCTGGCCGGGCAGGCGGTCTTTCTCGAGTGGATGACCCGGGTGAAGGAGTCGCCGCTTCTGGGCATCCTGCTGGGCCTCTGCATGACCATGGTGGTGCAGAGCAGTTCGGCCACCATTGCGCTGCTGCAGAACGTGGCCCGGCAGGCCGGGCCGGACGGCATCCACAGCGTGCTGGGCCTTGCCGGGGCGGTGCCGGTCCTTCTGGGCGACAACATCGGCACGACGGTCACGGCCTTGCTGGCCTGCATCGGGCAGGGGAAGGACGCCGCCCGCGCCGCGCTGGCCCACAGCTGCTTCAACCTCAGCGGGAGCCTGCTGGCGGCGGTGCTGCTGCCCTGGTTCGTCCGGCTGGTGGAGCTTATCTCCCCCAAAGGCCCGGAGCTGGAAGTCATTTCCCGGCAGATCGCCAACGCCCACACCGCCTTCAACGTCTGCTGCGCCCTGCTCTGGCTGCCGTTTTTGCCCTGGATGGTGCGGCTGGTGTGTGCGCTGGTGCCGGAAGAGTAGCCCTCTCAGTCACGCCGTAGGCGTGACAGCTCCCCAAGGGGGGAGCCTTTGGCATGTCGGACAGCTCTGAGCTGCCCGCTGAAAGTATGCTATGGCGCAAAAAAGAGTGCCCTGCTGCCAAGACTAGCAACAGCTTGACAAGGAACCGTTGTTCCGCAGCTGCTGCCCTCTGTAGCAGGGCACTACTGTTTACGATAAATTAAGCTTTGCTCGGCCAGACGAAGCTTGACCGGCTCGCCAGTGGCTCCCCCTCTGGGGGAGCTGTCACCGAAGGTGACTGAGAGGGCAAGGATGCTGCCTTCTGTAGCAGGGCACTACTGTTTACGATAAATTAAGCTTTGCTCGGCCAGACGAAGTTTGACCGGCCTGCCAATGGCTCTCCCTTTGGGAGAGCTGGCGCGTCAGCGACTGAGAGGGCCGACGCTCTTCCGATACACCGCAAAGGCGATAACGGCCGACAGCACTTCCGTGACCCAGAAGGCGTGCCAGACGCCGGTGGGGCCGAGCTGGCGGCAGAGCAGCCACGCCAGCGGCATGATGAAGATGACGTACCGGCAGAGGGAGATGACCAGCGAGGCCGCACCCTTGCCCAGACCTTCCAGCGCGCCGGAAGAGGTGGTGGACACCGCCGACACCACAAAGCCGAGGCAGATGATGCGCAGGGCGGTCTGGCCGATGGCGATGGTCTCGGGGTTGGAGGAGAACAGGCCGATGAGGGGCGCGGAAGCGGCCATACAGATGACGGTGCCTGCCGCCATGATGACGGCGCTCATGCCGAGGGTGAGCTGGTAGAGCTTCGCCACCCGGGCGTGCTCCTTTGCGCCGTAGTTGTAGCCGATGAGGGGGCGCATTCCCTGCACGATGCCGTTGGCGGGCAGATAGAGGAACGTCTGGAGCTTATAGTAGATGCCCAGCACCACCACATAGCTTTCGGAGAAGGCCGCCAGCAGGCCGTTGAGGAAGGTGACCAGCAGGGAGGGCAGGGCCAGATTCAGGATGGCAGGCACACCGATGGCGTAGAGACGGCCTTCGAGAGAGAGGTCGGGCCGCAGGGCCTTCCGGCGCAGATGGACGGGCGACTCGGTGGTGCTGTAGACCACGAGGTAGATGACGAGAGTGGCGGCCTGTCCGATGCCGGTAGCCAGCGCCGCGCCGGCAATGCCCATGGCAGGCACCGGGCCGAGGCCGAAGATGAGGACGGGGTCCAGCAGGATGTTGCAGACACAGCCCGAGATGAGGGCGATCATGGTGAGCTTCATCCGGCCCACGGCCTGGAAGATCTTCTCAAAGGCGAGGCTGGCCATGTTCACGGTAGCGAACAGGAAGACGATGGTGGAGTAGGTCACGCCCATAGAGACGATGGTGCCGTCGGCGGTGAACCGGGCCAGGAAGCCGGGCATGATGGCGGTAGCTGCCAGCGTGCAGAGGATGCCGTGGAGCACCGAGAGGGCCATGCCGTGGGTGGCGGCGGCGTCCGCCCTGTCGTGGTCGCCTGCGCCCCGGTAAAGGGCGACAAGGGCGTTGATGCCTATGCCGAAGCCGATGGCAACGGCGTTCACGAAGTTCTGGATGGGGAACACGAGGGAGAGGGCCGTCATGGCCTGCTCGTTGATCTGGGCCACAAAGAGGCTGTCCACGATGTTGTACAGCGAGTTCACCAGCATGGAGATGACGTTGGGCAGAGCCATCGACACCAGCAGCGGGAACACCGGCTTTGTCTTCATAAAAGTATCGTTCATGGGGGAAAAAGCTTCCTTTCCTGAAATTTCCGCACAAGAAAAGCCACACAACGGCGGCTTGAAGCGGGCCATTGTGTGGCGAAAAGTAGCAAACATCTATGCTGTAAAAATCCACACGGGTTTTATTGAAGTGCTGAGAAATACGGTGCATCGCAAAAGCGGTGTTACGGGACGCCGCCGGACAGCACCGGGATGCGGGCCGGAAAGGGCAGTACGGGAAGAGCCTTTCTGACCGGCCTGCGATAGGATACCACGAAACGGGTGGATTGTCAAGGGGAAAGTATGACTTTTCATAAAAGGCTTTTCAAGGAGAAAGATACCACACCCGTGTACTGTGAGGAACCGGCACTTGCAATTACCATACCGGTGTGTTATGATGAAAGCGGAAACAGAAAAAACAGGGTCTTTAGTCTCGGGCGCTGAGGGGTGCGCGGGGCCGACGGCCTTTTGTTTCCCATAAAAAGTTAGGCAAAACTAACAAAATGACGAAAAACACACGGGCGGCTTGTGCAGTCTGCCCAGTGGATAACGATCCTTAGGAGGTACTGACCAATGGTCCAGACGACGCTGAAAGTAGACGGCATGATGTGCGGCATGTGCGAGAGCCACGTCAACGAGGTGGTGCGCAAGACTGTGCAGGTGGAGAAGGTGACTTCCTCCCACACGAAGGGAGAGACGGTCATCGTCTCGGCCCAGCCGCTGGACATCGAGGCCCTGAAGGCTGCCATCGCCGACACGGGCTATATCGTGACCGGCGCAGAGGAAAAGCCGTATGAAAAGAAGGGATTCTTCTCGTTTTTGAAGCACTGATGACTTCCGGCCCCGGGGTGGGGCCTATACAAGGAGGCAGGCAGAGATGAGGATACTGGTCTATGGTGCAGGTGTGCAGGGCTGTGAGCTGGCCCACCGTCTGCTGCAGAACAAAAAGAATGTCGTCACCATGCTGGCGCGGGGCGAGTGGAAGGAGAGGCTCGACCAAAGGGGCCTCGTCATCCGCCACTGGGCGCAGTGCCGCACCACGGTGGATCGGGTGGCCACCATCGACACGCTGGCCCCGGACGACTGCTACGACCTCGTTTTCGTGACGATGCAGGCCGGGCAGCTGCCCGACGTGCTGCCCATCCTCAAGCAGAACAGGAGCGAATACTTCGTCTTCGTGGGCAACGACCCCCACGCCGTGGAGGTCATGCAGGCCATGCAGCGCCCGGCGGATAAGATCGCCTTCGGCTTCCAGAGCAGCGGCGGCCACCGGGATGTCGATAAGGTCGTCAGCGCCCACGTCGGCGTGGGCATGACCATCGGCGGGGCTACCGCGCCCCTTTCGGGCGTCTTCCGCTACCGGGTCAAGACGGCTTTCGAGGGCGCAAAGTACAAGCTGACCTTCGTCAGCGACATGGACGGATGGCTCAAGTGCCACCTCGCCCTCATCCTGCCGGCCTGCTATCTCTGCTACGCCTGCAGCGGCAACCTCTCCAAGGCGACGAAGGAGCAGCGTGACCTGGTCCTCGACGCCGCGTGGGAGGCCTGCGAGATGCTGAAAGCCGCCCACATCCCCGTGGACGACAAGGAGAACACCGACTGCTACCGTGCCGGTACGCCCGGCCGCCGGAAGATGGACGCCATGGTCCTGGCGCTCTGTAAGACCCCGCTGGGCCGTCTCTGCGTCTCCGACCACGCGATGCATGCTGTGGCTGAGATGCAGTACCTCGATGAGGCTTTCGAGGGTCTGCGCACCCGGACGAGCGTCCAGATGACGGCGTGGGACACCCTGCGCAGTCAGATGCCCTCGTGGGACATCATGCGGAAAAAGACGGCGAAAGCAAAGCGATAAGTGCATGGAAAAAGAGGCAGATGCGAGTCTGCCTCTTTTTCCATATAAAAGGCTCTCCCTTTGGGAGAGCTGGCGCGGAGCGCCTGAGAGGGCAAGGATGCTGATAAAGAATCGGGAGCGCGACGATAGTATCGCTCTGACAAAGAGCTTGCCCATCGCTGCGCAGCGGCTTTATCGTAAATGGCTTGCCCTCTCCGTCACCTTCGGTGCCACTGCCCGGGTTGCGGCACCCAGCGTCTGCTTCGCTTTCGCTTGCATCCTGCTGGCCGCGGCCCCAACAGCTCCTCCCTGTTTCCGCCGCTGGCGGCGGTCGTCGCCGTTGCTCCCAGAGGGAGAGGCTTTGGCAAGTCGGGCCACTTCCTACTGGACGCCTGAGGCGCAATATGGCGCAAAAGGGCGGGCCTTGCTGCAGAGGGCAGCCGCTTCTGGACAAGCGCACCTTGTCAAGCTGCCGCTGGCCTGGACAGCAGGGCACTACAGTCCACGAAACAGATAAACTTTGCTCGTCCAGGGGAAACCTGACCGATATGCCAAGGGCTCTCCCTTTGGGAGAGCTGGCGCGGAGCGCCTGAGAGGGCAAGGATGCTGACAAGGAATCGGGAGCGCGACGATAGTATCGCTCTGACAAAAGGTCTGCTTATCGCTGTGTAGCGGCTTTATCGTAAATGGCTTGCCCTCTCCGTCACCTTCGGTGACACCTCTCCCAAAGGGAGAGGCTTCAGTGCGTCCCCCCAAAATTCCGCTAATTTTTTCTTCAGCTCCTTCGTATCCCTCAGATACTCCAGATGCCTCCAATGCTTCGGGAAGAGCCGGGCGTACTCGCTCTGGGCAAAGCGGTCGTCGAGGAGCAGCACCACGCCCTTATCTTCCTGCGTCCGGATGACCCGCCCGGCGGCCTGCAGGACTTTGTTCATCCCGGGCCAGCGGTAGGCGTAGTCGAAGCCTGCCCCGTTCTGGGTGTCGTAGTAGCGGCGCAGCATCTCCTGACGGGGGCTCACCTGCGGCAGGCCCACGCCCACGATGGCGCAGCCGATGAGCCGGTCGCCCGCGAGGTCCACGCCCTCGCCGAAGATGCCGCCCATGACCCCGAAGCCGAGAAGCGTCTTCTCCGGGCAGGGCGAAAACCGCCCGAGGAACGCCGCCCGCCCGGCGTCGTCCAGACCGCTCTCCTGTACCAGTGTGCCGATGTCCGGGTAGCGGGCGGTGAAGTCCTCCCACACCTGCCGCAGATAGGCATAGCTGGGGAAGAAGGCCAGATAGTTGCCCACCCGGCTGGACGCCAGCGCCGCGAGGGTGTCCGAGATGGGCCGGATGCTGGCGTCCCGCTGGCGGTAGCGGGTGGAGATGGAGGGCAGACAGTAGAGCCCGAGGTTTTCTGCCGGGAAGGGGCTTTCCAGCGCCACGGCCCGGGCCTCGGGACAGCCGAGGACGGTGCGGTAGTAGCCCGGCGGCGTCAGCGTCGCGCTGAACAGCGCCGCCGCCCGCCCTGCCGAAAGGCTTGCGTCCACGAAGGGGGACGGGTCGAGGCAGAGCAGCTGCAATTCAAGGTCACTGCCCCGGGCGGTGAGCTGGGCGGCAAAATGCTCGTCGTACCGCTCCGACGCCCGCAGGATGTCCTGCACCTCAAAGTAGAGATCCAGCAGGGCCGCGTGGGCTTCGGCGTCGGGATCGTCTTCCAGCCAGTCCTGCAAGGGAGCCGTCAGCGCCCGCAGCGGGGCCAGCAGGGCTGAGGGAAGCTCCTTGCAGAACACCGTGCCGTCCTGAGCGTAGTCGGCGGCGGGCAGCTCGATGGCGGGCGTCTCCGCAGATCCCGGCAGGGAGGTCTGGCCGCTGTCGTCCTCTTCGGCGGCAGTGCTGCCCCGGCGGGGCGCGAGGGCCGAGACCGCTTTCCGTCCCGCTAAAAAGGCTTTGTCGGCCTTGCTCAGAGCGGTCTTAAGGGTGCTTTTGCCCCGCCCGAGGGCGCGTTTTGCCTCGGTGAGGCTGCTCTTGCAGAAGCGCGCCGAGTACATGGCCCGCGCCCGCTCGGGCAGATTGTGGGCCTCATCCACGAGGAAGAGCCAGTCGCCCGCGCTGTCGAAGAACCGCCGCAGATGCACCACGGGGTCGAAGAGGTAGTTATAGTCGCCGATGATGACGTCGCACCACTCGCTCAGATCCAGCCCCAGCTCGAAGGGGCAGACCGTGAACTGCTTTGCGGCGTCGGCCAGCGCGGCCCGGTCGAAGCGGCCGGTGCCGTCGTCCAGAAGGGCTTTCAGGGCCGTGTTCACCCGGTCGTAGTAGCCGTTTGCGTAGGGGCAGAGCTCCGGCAGGCAGGCGGGATGGCCCTCGGCATCCGGGTGGAGGCAGACCTTCTCCTTGGCCGTCAGGGTCACGCTGCGCAGAGCCAGCTTGGGAGCAGACGCCCGCAGCCGCGCAATGGCATCCTCGGCGGCGGACTGAGTCGTGTTGCGGGCTGTCAGGTAGAACAGCTTCTCGCCGCAGCCGGTGCCGATGGCCCGCAGAGCAGGGAAGAGGACGCTCATGGTCTTGCCGATGCCGGTGGGGGCCTGACAGAAGAGCCGGACGCCGCTTTTAGACGGCGCGGCAGTGCAGGCGCGGTAGACTTCGCCTGCCAGCGCCCTCTGCCCGGGCCGGTAGGCCGGAAAGGGAAAATCCAGCGCCGAAAGGCTCACGCCCCGCTGCTCCTTCCACGCCAGCTGACGCTGCGCCCAGGGGGCGTACTGCTCGAGCAGATCCTGCAAAAACGCTTCCAGCTCTTCAAGGGTGAAATGCCGCACGAAGCGGAGGATGTCGTCGGTGTCGATCTGGTAGTAGGTGAGCCGGACGTCCAGCTTTTCCAGCCCCTGCTGACGGCCATACAGCGCCCCGTAGACCATTCCCTGCGCCCAGTGGCAGGGGTTCATGTCCTCGGCGATGTCGGCGGCGGGGACGGCTGTGGTCTTTATCTCGTCGATGACCGTCACGCCCGCCTCGTCGGTGAAGATGCCGTCGGCCCGGCCTTCGATGGTGAAGGAGATGCCCGCCGCCTCCCGCTCGCCGGAGAGGAAGACTTCGGCGGCGTAGCCCTCGCCTGCGGCCTTTTGGAGCTTGCGGTGGATGCGTGCGCCCTCGTTGGCGCGGTCGAAGCCGGTAAAGCGGCTGTCGATGCTGCCGGTGCGGAGCAAAAATTCCACCAGCTGGCGGACAGGCAGGCGAAAAGCAGGCATAGCGGGTCACTTCCTTTTTTATGGCATCATCTTGTATAAGGCTCCCCCTTTGGGGGAGCTGGCGCGGGAGCGCCTGAGAGGGCAAGCCCGGCACGATGGAGCCGCCGCACAGCGATAGGCACTTTCTTTGTCAGAGAGATATTATCACAACAGCTGTATTTTTGGCAGCGTGCTTGCCCTCTCCGTCATCGCAAGCGATGCCACCTCTCCCAAAGGGAGAGGCATTCGCACACGACAAACTTTCCCAAAAACTACGCCAGCCCCAGCATCCCGGCGCACTGGGCGGCGGCTTCGTCCACCTTGCCGAAGTCCACGGCGGCGCGGTAGTACGTCTCCAGCTCGTCGTGGCAGGCTTTGGCCTGTGCCATCAGGTCGGCGGCCTGTTCCAAAAGCTCTGCTGCCGCCCGCTCGTTGAAGCGGAGACGGGCGCGGTAGCCCGCCAGATTTTCCCGGTCCACGAAACGGGTACACCGGACGGCCTGCACGCCGGGCAGCTGCACCGGGTGCCACCGGTTGTCGGTGAGGAAAGCCAGCCGGAGGGCCGGGATGAAGAGATGGTCTATCTTGTCGTCGGGGTGCATGGCGCAGGGGCAGGTGATGATGTGGTAGCCCCGGGCCAGCGCCTCGGCCCGGATGAGCTCGAGAAGCAGGCGGGAGACGGCGCCGTAGTCGTCATGGAAGACCACATACCGGTCGGCCAGCGCCTGTACGGTGCCGCGGTAGAAGACCGGCCCTTTCGGCGTGATGGCCGACAGCAGCCGCAGCTCTTCGCTGGCCGAGGCCCCCTCGGGCAGGCGGGGGAGAGTCCGGGCGCAGAGCCGCTTGACGTAGCGGCGGACTTTCTCGAAGTTGGCACTGCACGCCTCAGCCCGGCGGCTGTCCAGCAGCAGGCTCCCGGCAGACGCGATATACCGCGCGGCCCGGCTGCGCAGGGCAGTGTTCTGGGCGAAGAGCCGCTTCACCTCGTCGGCGTGGGCGTGGAGGGCGTCGGCGTCCAGGGTGTGGTACAGGCTCACCACCTGCTCCTCTGCGCCCGGGGCGTCCGGCTCCATGACATGGGGTGCGGTGGCGTCCACGATGGCGGCGCGCTTGTCGAGAAAGATGACGCCGTCCAGACTGTCGGGGTCGCTGGCGCAGTGGATGCGCTGGATAGGCTCCCCCTTCTGCTCGGCCTTGATGGCCAGCCGCTTCATCAGCGTCGATTTGCCGCAGCCCGGCCCGCTTTTGATGAGATACATCTGCATCCCCGGTTCCCGCCGAAGCGGCTCAAAATAGCCCTTGAACCCGGCGGGGGTGGTGGTGCCCAGAAAGAAATCAACAGAATCGCTGCGTACAGCATTCATACTCAAACACCTCACTTTTGCTATAGGGTATGCAAAAATGAGGTGGAGGGTGACAAATCAGTAGGTATGCTCGCACACCTCGTGTATTTTATCCCGCAGGGCCACAAAGTCACCGAAAGCCTCCGGCTTGTTCTGGGGCTGACGGAGCAGGGCGGCGGGGTGGAACGTCCCCATGAAGAGGATGCCGTTCTTCTCAATAAAGGTGCCGTGCTCCTTTGTCACCGAAAAGTCGGCGCGTATCATCCGCTGGGCGGCGATGCGGCCCAGGCAGACGACGATTTTAGGCCGCAGCAGACGGAACTGCTCCCGCAGCCAGGGCATACAGGCTTCGCTCTCGGCGGGCAGGGGGTCGCGGTTCTGGGGCGGGCGGCACTTGACGATGTTGGCGATATAGCAGTTGGAGGCACGGTCGAGGTCGATGGCGAAGAGGTATTTGTCCAGCAGCTGGCCGCTGCGTCCCACGAAGGGCAGGCCCTGCTCGTCCTCGCTCTGGCCGGGGCCTTCGCCCACGAAGAGCACCTCGGCATTCTCCACGCCCTGCCCGAACACCACGTTGTGCCGGGTGGTGTGCAGCGGACAGCGCTGACAGGCGAGACAGTCGTTTTTCAGTGTTTCCCAATCCATAAGCTCGGTATCCTCTCACAAACTAAATGACATTTTCTTAACAAATCATCGCACGATTTCTTCCTTAAAATATACCACAAAATTCAAGATTTGTCTTGAAGTTTTCTGACTCTGTGCTAGAATAAAAAAGAAGGGCATATCTGTGATGCCCGGGAATAATTGCAAAGTAATTTCGGAGGTAATCAACAATGGCTGATATGTTTGCACCCCTGGTAGCCCAGCTGAAGGCAAACCCCAAAACGATCGTTTTTACCGAGGGCAATGACCCCCGTATTCTGGAGGCCGCAAGCAAGCTGCTGGCAGAGGGTGTGTTGAAAGTCGTTATGGTCGGCAACGAGGCAGAGTGCAAGGCCGCTGCCGCTGCTGGCAATTTTGATATTTCCGCTGCTGAGATCATCGACCCTGAGAACTACGCCGGCTTCGATGAGATGGTCAACACCATGGTCGAGCTGCGCAAGGGCAAGCAGACCGCAGAGGAGTGCACTGCTCTGCTGAAGAAGTCCAACTACTTCGGCACTATGCTGGTCAAGATGGGCAAGGCTGACTGCCTGCTGGGCGGCGCTACCTACTCCACCGCCGACACCATCCGTCCTGCTCTGCAGCTGGTCAAGACCAAGAAGGGTGCACATCTGGTGAGCTCTTGCTTTATTCTGGACCGCGACTGCGGCGAAGAGGGCCTGAAGCGCATTGCCATGGGCGACTGCGCTGTCAACATTGATTACACCGATACCGTCGATAAGGCTACCGGCGAGGTCAAGATCTCTGCCGCTTCCAAGCTGGCAGAGGTGGCTGTGGAAACTGCCCGCACCGCAAAGCTGTTCGGCATCGACCCGAAGGTGGCTGTGCTGAGCTTCTCCACCAAGGGCTCCGGCAAGGGCGGCACCGTGGCACTGAGCCACGACGCTACCATCAAGGCACAGGAGATGGATCCCGAGCTGGCTGTGGACGGCGAGCTGCAGTTTGACGCAGCTGTTGCTCCCGAGGTGGCACAGGTCAAGTGCAAGGGCAGCAAGGTGGCTGGTCAGGCCAACACCTTCATCTTCCCCTGCATCGAGGCCGGCAACATCGGCTATAAGATCGCACAGCGTCTGGGCGGCTACGCTGCCTACGGCCCCATCCTGCAGGGCCTGAACGCTCCCATCAACGACCTGTCCCGTGGCTGCAACGCCGACGAGGTCTACAAGATGAGCCTCATCACCGCCTGCCAGTCCTGAGCTGACACCCGGCTGAACTGAAAAGCTGAAAAGAGCCGCTGCCGCATTTTGCGGGCAGCGGCTCTTTTGGCTGTACATCGACTGTGGTTTATGGTATGATAAGCATAAGAAGCCCCGGCAGAGAAGGAGAACATTCGAACGTGAAAATAAAAGCCTTGGCCTTTGTCCTCACGGCGGCGCTGCTTTTGTGCGGCTGTGGGCAGAAGAGCGAAACGGCGGCTGCGGCCCCGGCTCAGGCGGTCACAGCGTCTGCTGCCCAGAGCGGTACGGCTCGTCCGGTGTGTACCGGCGTTGCGCCGGAACAGTTCGGGGCGAAGGGCGACGGGATCGCGGACGACCTGCAGGCTCTGCAGGCCGCGATGCAGCAGGCCAGCGCGTCCGGTCGTCCTCTCGAGCTGACGGCGGGGGCGGTCTACCGCTTCTCCTCCTGCCTCGGGCTGCCCAGCGGGCTGACCATCCGGGGAAACGGCGCTGTCCTGCTCAGCGATATTCAGTACCATGACCTGAAAGAGGACCGTGTGGCGGTGGAGCTTATGAAAGACTCTGATGATGACCGCGCCCACGACGTCCGGCTGGAAAATGTGACCTTCCGGGCAGCGGACAGCTGTCAGGCTAACTATATGCTCCGGGTGATGCTCGCCCGCAATGTGGAATTTGTGGGCTGCACCTTCGACTGTGAGCCCAACGAGTGGGGGCGCTGCGCCGCCGACCTGTATGGAGGCAACGAGAATATCCGTTTTGAGGGCTGTGTGTTCCGCCAGATGACCTCCGGCGCGTCCGGCGGCATCTGGGTGCGCAACTGGACGGACAGGGTGGAGAGCCGGAATATCCGCTTCCAGAACTGTGAATTTTACAAGTCCGGTGCCGACGAGCTGCTGGCGGTCTGGGGATGGGGCGGCGCGGTGCGGGATGTCGTCCTCTCGGGCTGCAGCTTCTATGAGACACAGACGCAGGAGGCGCTGGACGCCGATCATCGCCCGGCGTGGTTCATCACGCTGGGGCAGAGCGGCACCACAGACGTCCGGATGGAGGATTGCACCGTCCGTGCGGAGCATTGCGAGACCATTTTCCGTATGGTAGGCGATAAGACCCGCGCCGTCGTGGACAACTGCGACATCACCATGAAACAGCCGGACAGCATGGCAGAGCACGATATGAAAAAGGGCGCGAACCCCATGCTGGCCCGGGGCAATGACCGTGCCGACGGCAGCACGGTCATCCAGAACAGCCGCATCACCCTGAGCGGCGACAACGGGCGGCGCATCTGCTATCAGCTCAGCGCCTTGAAAGGGAATACGCTGGACGTCTCCCTCGGCTGCGGCATCGCCAGCACGAAGGAAGTCAGCGGCAACACCATCCGGGGCCGGATACGGCATAGAGTCTTTCAGGACTGCTCCGGCGTGGAGAATAACAATGTAAAAGTGCGGAGATTCTCGATCCTGGGATGAACCGCTCATAAAAAGGAGGTTTTATCATGCGAAGAAAATTTATTGCGGCGGTCACATCGGGGGTTCTGGCCCTGACAGTCATGGCAGCTCTGCCCACCCATGCGGAGGCGGTGAGCATCTGGCTTGACCTTACCCCGGGGACGGAAAGCGTCGAGACGTTCCAGTACAAGGACTATGCAGACCGCTATTCGGACGCCTACGAGCTCTATGGCTATGACGCTGAGGCACTGTTCAACCACTATGAGACGGTCGGCAAGGCCGAGAATCGGGTAGGACGCTTCAAGAAGACGCCGGAAGAAGATGACCGGCATCCCTATGTGTGGGACGCCGATGAGCCGCTGGACCCGCTGCCGCCTTTGGACTTTCACGCGCAGCCGGACTGGTTCGATGCCCGTACCCTCCCGGAGAACCTGTCCAACGTCCGTATCATAAAAGAATATGAGCAGCTGGAAGCCTTCATAGAGAAAGACGAGTGGATCGGAGACCCCGTTCTGGTGCGGAAGGAAGAGCTCCTGACGGAGATGAGCAGCCGCGCCCGGAACTATAGAGGCCGGCGCGGCGGAGCTGACTATCTCCGCGCCATCAGTCAGGACATCGACGTGCTGCTTGATTTCATGGGATAAGGATGCTATAAGATGAAAAGGGAAGAGCCTCACCGCA
>OBRJ01000155.1_pt1 | contig 61691 bp, 60 predicted proteins | sample 1494831 | NCBI WGS metagenome assembly OBRJ01 (sample SAMEA3360658, study PRJEB22359) | human gut metagenome | biome: ENVO:urban biome; feature: ENVO:human-associated habitat; material: ENVO:feces | place: Bangladesh | collected 2011
CACCGAAAAAATATCTACGACAGTCATGTTCTGAAAAAATTCCTCTTTTTCACAATAAAATGGCGGCGGATAAAGGACAGAATGTGTATTTCGTATTATATGAAAGAAAAAGGGGGCGTTTTACAAAAATTAAGTGATTGCTTTACAGAAGATGGACAGTATGTTGACAGGGCAGAAAGGAGGGGGCTGTTTTCGTCTTTAAGTAAAAAATCATACGGTTTATTCAGAATGACAAATTATAGGAGGAATAAAATGAAGAAAAGAATATTCTGTTTTTTTCTGGCGCTTACGATGATGATTGCGCTTTTGCCAACAATGGCTCTGGCAGAAACAATAACTTCCGGTGAGTGTGGGGAAAATGCAACATGGAGCTACGATCAAACAACAAAAACATTGACGATTGCAGGCTCAGGAGCAATGTATGATTATGAACACGAATGGGACCAAAATCCGGCACCATGGAGTGGAAGGGTTTATGGTATGGATAATGATCTTGACATTGCAAGGGAGGTTGAGACCGTTATTATTGGGTCGGACATTACTCGTGTGGGGAATGAAGCTTTTGGCGGCGAGTACACTACGAGATATCCTAAGCTGAAAAATATTACCTTTGCACAAAATAGTAGTGTGACTGAGATTGGGGCATATGCATTTGAAGGAGCAGACGCTTTAGAGAGCATCATATTGCCCAAAAGTTTGCAAGCGTTTAAAGGAAATGATGGCGAGTATACAGAGTATGAAGGATATGATATTCCGAATACAGTATTTCCAATGTGGAGTTGGTATGATGGTGATTATATAATAAACTTTAAAGCAGTTTATGTGCAGGAGGGCAACCAGACCTTTCGTTCGGATGATGGTGTACTTTACAAAGGAAGTGCACTGCTTGTTTATCCCATGGGAAGGACTTCTGCAAAATATATCATTCCTACAGGAACAACGAAGGTTCCTAGAGGGGGAATGTTCGGTAATGAATTTCTACAGTCTGTTTCTGTTCCGGGCAGTGTGAAGAAGATTCCGGATGGCATGTTTCAGGGGTGTAGGAGTCTGAGAGAAGTATCTTTATCAGAAGGAACCGAAGAAATCAGCAGCAGTGCATTTTGGTGCTGTGAATCCTTAAAACGTTTGGATATTCCTGCTTCTGTTACCCGTTTTGTTCCGGATGATGCCGGTATTTCTTGGGCTTCTCATTATGATAAGGATAGTACTCCTCTTGACATCTATTTTTCTGGTATGGTTGCTCCTGAATTTGAAACCGATAATGAAGGAGTTGCAATTTGTACAACAAAAACCACAGAAGGCAAGGTAACCATCCACTACCCTGCACAGGCTACGGGTTGGGATGCCGTGCAGGCACAGGAAAATGTAAAAGCGGCTGTTGCAAAAGGTCTACTGGCATTTGAACCCTATGCGGAGGAGCATGCGCATGTATTTGATCAGGAAGTTGTGAAGGCGGAAGCATTACAGCAGGCTGCTGATTGCACACATGATGCAGTTTACTATAAAAGCTGTGCCTGTGGCGCAGTTGGCACAAGCGAAACCTTTACAGCCGCTGATACAGCGCTGGGACATGATTGGGCAGATACTCTGAGTAAAAATACCGAAAATCATTGGTATATGTGCAAACGCTGTGATGAAAAGAAAGATGTGACAGCACATGATTTTAATGAAGATGGCATTTGCACAGTCTGCAAATATCATCGGGATGCCCCTGTTACATATATGGTAACATTTGATTCTAAGGGTGGTTCTGTAGTAGAAAATCAGGAAATTAACGCAGATGGAACAGTTACAGTACCTATAGCTCCTACCAAGAGTGGCTATCGCTTTACTGGTTGGTTCGAGGATGAAGCCTGCACAGCAGAATATGATTTTACAACACCTATTGTAAGAGATATCACGCTTTATGCAGGATGGCATAAAAAATCCAGCAGCTCCGGCGGCGGTGGCGGTGGTGGCTCCGCAGCAGTGACATATCCGATTGAAGTAGCTTCTGCTGAACATGGTGCAGTTTCCGCAGATAAGACAAAGGCAGAAAAAGGCACGACTGTAACGATTACGGCAAAAGCAGACGGGGGCTATGTACTTGACGAAATGAAAGCAACGGATAAGGATGGAAAGGAAATAAAACTGGAGGATAAGGGAGAAGGGGTTTATACCTTTGATATGCCTGCATCTGCCGTTGAAATCAAGGTAGCCTTTAAAGAAGAAAAGACCCCTGCAACAGAAGAACCTTCCAAAGGAGAGAAAAAGGAAATTGTTATTAAAATGCAGATTGGAAATAAGAATATTGATGTAAATGGGAAAACGATTACGAATGACGCTACTCCCATTATCAGAAACGATAGAACACTTATTCCAATTCGTTTTATCACAGAATCTCTGGGCGGCAAGGTTGATTGGAACGGCGTAACAAAAGAGGTTACACTGAACATCGACGGCAAGGAAATCAAGATGACAATCGGCAAAACGCTGGAGAAATACGGTGTTGCACCTGTGATCGTTGATGGACGTACCTTCGTACCTGTTCGCTTTGTGGCAGACGAGCTTGGCGCAACCGTCGCTTGGGACGATGCAGCAAAGACAGTGACAATCACGAAAATTGAAAAATAAATCGGAAAAAGAATAACCGAGGGCGTTCATCGGAAACGGTGAGCGCCTTTCGTGTCATGGAATACGGGAAGGAGGATGCGCATGAAAGAAATGGGAAAGCGGCTCAAGGGGCTAAGAGAGAGAGCATGGGGCTGTCACAGATGAAAATGGCGGAGATTTTGGGATTGAAACAGCCCAGCATTAACCGCTATGAGCAGGGGACAGCAACACCAACGGTTGAAAATCTGAGAAAATATGCGGACTATTTTGACGTGTCTATGGATTACATCTTTGCTCGCACGGATCATCCGGAGGGGAAATTGTACGCACATCAGCCGAAGGCGCTGGCAGGCAATAGGGAGATGCGGCAGTTTATTGAGCTGTGCTTTGACCCGGGTTCGCCATACAATGAAAGGCTGAAGGAAACGATGCTGCGGATGCTGGAGGAAATGCAGGAGTGAGTTCCGGGGGCTACAGCTTAGGATGTGCTCCGATAGGATTGTCCTTAAAACCATCGGCTTTATTGGCAGATATTTATTTCAATTTATCGCAGTTTTTAAAATTTGTTGCAAAATTAGGGCTTCTACTTCTTGTATAACGACCGGTATCATGATACATTTGATATAGATTCGAATATATGGAAGAAAGAGATATAATAGAAATAAACAGAGGGAGAGAACAATGAAAATTTCAAAAAAAGATGCGTTGCTGTGGTTTTCCTTTTTTGCACAGTTGGACGAGGAGGAAGAGCTGCTGCCGAAGCAGATGGAACTGGTTTATGCGACCTTTGCACAGATTGAGGACGCCATTGATGCGAGAAACGAGAAGCTGATGGCGGAAATCAAGGGGCTGAAATCTATTGGCGGCAGAACCTATTTTGTCGGTCCGGAGGAAAAATTCGCCAAGGGCTGCCGTTCCTGCATGACGGGGACAGGCTTGACTGCCATTCGTAAGACGAACAAATGCAACATCCAGTGCAAATTTTGCTATAACTACGGCGAGCTGGAGGACTGTATGCCCATCGGAGAGGGGCTTTGGGAAATCGGCGGCACGAAGTTTTACGAACGGGATTTAGACCTGTTGCTTTCCATTCAGGAGAAGCCGACAGGGATTTCCTATGTTTACTTAGAGCCATTTATGGAGATTGAAAAATACTACGGCATCATCCGAAAATTCCACGAAGCAGGGATTCATCAGCACATGTATACCAACGGCACGCTGGCGACAGAAGAAAATCTGAAGGCATTAGGTGAGGCAGGTCTGGATGAGCTGCGGTTCAATCTGGGGGCAAGCAATGCTTCCGATAAGGTAATTGAAGCGATTGCGACAGCAAAGAAATATATCAGATATGTCGGGATTGAAACGCCTATGACACCCGAATATTTTGAAGCATTTATGCAGAAAAAGGATAAGATTCTGGCAACAGGCGTGGATTTCATGAACTGTGCGGAGCTGCACCTGAACAACAACAACATCTGGAATTACGAAGGAGAAAACATGTACGTCTATCGACAGGGGTATGTTTCTCCCATTTGGAGCAGAGAGCTGACCTTCAAGCTGATGAAGCTGGCGGACGAGGAAGGCTGGAATGTTGCGGTGCATGACTGCTCCAACCGCACGAAATTTGCCCGTGGGCTGAATCTGAAGGGCAAGGAAGGCGGTTGGTTCGGCGCAAGCAGCTACGGCTCTGAATTCAGCAGACCACCCTTTGCAGCGTTCCTGCCGATTTTGCAGGACGAGAATTTTCAATTTTTAGAGGAAGAGGAGCTGCCCGAAGGCTACAGACCGGGCGAATTGTTCTTCTAAAAAAGCAAATAAAAAAGCACTTGAATTCGTATTTTCTGATACGGGCTTCAAGTGCTTTCTTTTTGTTTTTTTATTCTGCGGAAACGGTTTTCCAGAGCAGAAGGGCATCCTCTACATAGCATTCCAGCTTTCCTTGGTCAACCAAATAGGAAAGATAGGAACGAATCGTGCTGCCAATGAGGACATATTGGCTATAATCCATCGTTAATGCAAACCGTTCGAACACTCGCTTGAGAATCAGCTCAAAGTGCAGCGGCTCCCTGCAGATTTCCAGAAGTGCATCCAGAATTTCCTGCATCTTTTTACGGTTTGCGTCTGCCAAAGGTTTGATATTCTCCGTCGGCTCCGCATGCGCAGGGATGAACAGCCTGCCCTCCAGTTTTTCTATCATATCCAGCGTGTCAAGCTGTGCCGCAATGTCATAGAAAAAGGAGATATGATATTTTTCAAGGATATTTTCTCCAAACACGCAGTCTGCCATAAAATAAACATCATCGGGTGTTTTCACGCCGATCATGTCCCAGAAATGCCCCGGCAGGCGGAAATATTCCATGCCCGCAGGCAAAGGCGCATCGGCGATATCCTGCCCCTTGGAGGGTGTTGCCATGAGGAATTTATTCCGCAGCTTTTTGAAGGGATAGCCGCCGTAAAGGAAGGATGGCTCAAGCATCGGGTGCTCCACAATCGCCAGCTCCATGGGTGTGGTATAGACGGCGCAGTTAAGCCGATTCTGCAGCAGGGTATTGCCGCCGTCATGGTCGGCGTTGGAATGGGTGTTGATGATTGCGGTCAGCTTCCAGCCCTGTGCATCCAGAATTTTCTGGATTTTTCTGCCGGCATCCTTATCGTTTCCGCTGTCGATCAGCCAGATATCGTCATCGCTTACGCGATAAACGCCGATTTTGGAAGGGGCATTGATGTAATAGGTATTTTCTGCGACCTGCACCAGTTCATACATGGGCAAAACCTCCTTTATCCTTTATTAAAAAATAAGACCTTGGGGACGCTGGTTCAAGCAGGGTTTGCACCCTTGCCCTTCGGGCAACCGCCGCATCTGTTCGGCGGTGCGAACCCCAACACCCCTGCTGGGTACCTCAGACCTCCATTTGCAAAAACTGCGTTTTTGCGAGGAATTATTGAAATTTCCTACACAAAACGCAGTTTTGTGTCAGTATAGGGTTCTTAGGGGATTATCCCCTAAGTGGGGTTTGGGGCAAAGCCCCAAGGTGTTTCGGGTTATCAGTTCATGGAATCCGTAGAGCCGATGACATTTTTGATTTTGTCCTCAACCAGCTCCTGAATCAGCGCTCTGCCTGCGCCCAGATAGCCGCGGGGGTCAAATGCCGCAGGCTCATCCCCGAAGGATTTGCGAACAGCAGCAGTCATTGCCAGTCTCAGGTCAGTATCCATGTTGATTTTGCAGACAGCCATGGAAGATGCCTTGCGCAGCATTTCCGCAGGAATCCCTTTTGCGCCCGCAATGTTTCCGCCGTATTCGTTGCACATTGCAACACATCTCTGGTCAACAGAGGATGCACCGTGCAGAACGATGGGATAATTATGGAAGCCTGCCGCCTCCAGCTTTTCTGTGATGGTTGCCAGTCTGTCAAAGTCCAGCTTTGCCTCGCCCTTGAATTTATAAGCACCATGGCTTGTGCCGATGGCAATCGCGAGGGAATCCACACCGGTGCGTTTTACGAAATCAACTGCCTGATCGGGATCAGTGTAGGTTGCGTGTGCCGCATCTACGTTAACCTCATCCTCAACACCTGCCAGCTTGCCCAGCTCTGCCTCAACCACGATGCCTCTTTCGTGGGCGTATTCTACGATTTTCTTTGTCTGTGCCACGTTTTCCTCATACTCCAGATGGGAACCGTCAAACATGACAGATGTGAAACCGTATTCGATACAGTCTTTACATACTTCAAAATCGGAGCCATGATCCAGATGCAGTGCAATATCCAGACCGGTTTCTTCGATTGCGGCATCCACCATTGCCTTCAGATATTTGGGATGTGCATACTTTAGCGCAGATTTGGAAACCTGCAGGATGACAGCGGAATTCTGCGCCTTTGCCGCAGCTACGACACCTTGGATGATTTCCATGTTATTGATGTTGAACGCACCGATGGCATAGCCGCCCTCAAATGCCTTTTCAAACATTTTTTTTGTTGTTACCAAAGCCATATAAAGACACCTCTCTTGAATTATTTTGGGTTTGCATTTAGCATTGCCTTATATTAGAATTATAATACGGTAATAGATTTGTGACAAGGCATTTGCACGGAAAAGATTGGGGGCATGGAAAAATGAAAGCAATTCTGGCGATTCTGGCAGTTCTGGGGATAGACCTTTCCTCGAAGGAGTGGGCAGAGAAAAACCTGCCGCTCAATAAAAAACGGGAAATTGTCAAAGATCACCTCTATTTCTGGCACATAAAGAACAGAGGCATAGCATATAATAGATTCAGCGGAAGAAGAAAGGGAATCCTTCTTGCCACGGGCGCGCTGCTTGCCTTTTACGGCGGTCTGCTGGTGCGGATTTTACGCGGCAAAGGGGAAAGACGGCTTGCCCTTCCGCTTGCCCTGACTCTGGGCGGCGGTGCGGCAAATTTCTGGGAGCGGCTCAGAAAAGGGCGCGTGACGGATTTTTTATTCATTCCTGTGAAGGGGAAAAATGCCCCGATTTTCAACATTGCGGATGTTTCGATTGTCGTTGGTGCGCTCTGGATGACAGTGATTCCGTTTCTCAAAAATAAGAAAAATTGATTTTACTGTTGCCTAACATGGGCGATTGTAGTATAATCAGTACAGAAATCCTGAAATGCACGACAACTTGCTATATTTGAACCTACATTACTGACTCGGGATTCCTATAAACAGCGGATATGTCAGGCCCCAAGATAATTCCCTTTGGGCGGGGGAAGGCAGATTCCGAGGTTGCGGAAACCCACCTGGCTTAGGCTAGGTGTCAAGGGGCAAGACCGGCATTTCGGGGTTATTTTTTTACATTAAAACAGAAACAGAGCATCAGCAGAGAACAGCCGCCGGAAGGCGGTTCTTTTTTTGCCGGGAATGTATATACTTGTACCGATAAGGAGTTGGTACAATGAAAAAATACATATTACTGGGCGGTCTGCTGCTGCTTTCCCTTTCCGCATGCGGTACGGAGCGGTCGTCAGAGCGCGCAAAGGTGGGGCAGATTGGTGCAGAGAGCTCTGTCAGTCGGGAGATGGCGGCGAAAACGATTGCCTTAGCGTTTTATACGAATCAGGAATTGAATGAAATGGAAACGAAGCTGAGTTTTTCCGACCTTTCAGAGGAGGACTGGGCGTATCCTTATATTCAGGGCTGTGTGGAGCAGGGCTTTTTCGCGGGCAGTGAGGAAGGCACCTTTCGTCCGCAGGCGGATTTGACGCTTTGGGAGGCACAGACATTGATGGACAGGCTTGCGCCCGATTATAACAGCCGCATTGTGCTGACGGCGGAGAATAAAAACATGGCGGTTTCCTATGAGCTTTGGGTGCAGCTTTTGGAAACGGTGCTTAAGGCAAGGCGCGGAGAGGACAGCCTTTATTCCTATGGGATTCAAACGGAAAATGCGGTGGTTCTGGATGCGGATGGGCTTTGCGATACAGGCAGATTCACCGCGGCAGGCATAGATTTAACGCCCTATGCCGCAAGCCGCATCACCTTTCTGGAAAAGGATGGGGAAATCCTTGCGCTGCTGACGGTAGAAGCTGCTTCGCCTGTGGTAAAAAATATCTATTGCAGGCAGGAAAAAGGTGCGCTTTCTCTGGAAACGGGGGAGGGCGCGGCGATGCTTGCCTATGGAAAGGCGCTTGATGAGGGGATTTATGATGTAAAACTGGAAAACGGTAAGGTCGCAGAGGTGACGGCAGCGGAATCTGTCGGAGGCTGCACCGTGAAGCGCGTGGACGGAGAAACGCTGTATCTGGCGGAGCGGGGCGAGTTGCCTTGGGCAGAAGCGGCAAGGGTTTATGATGCGGCAGGAGAAGAAATCGCAAAGGCAGATTTTACCGATTTGATTTGCGGCACGGATTGCGGCGAATTTTTTGAAAAGGATGGGGAAATCTGCGCGGCGGTGATTCGTACCCCTGCGGTTTTGGAACGGATGCGCGTCTTTCTGAAGGGGGCGGAGCAGGAAACCGTAACCCTTTCCGCGGAGAATGGCTTTACGCTTTCCAATGGAACAAACGAGAAGCATTTTTTGCCCGAAGCAAAGGCGGTTCTGACAGCCGATTTGCCTTGGTTTTCGCATAGCATTGTGACGGCAACGGCAGAAACACCGATTCGTGTGTCATTTGCAGACGGAACAGCGTATCAATATGAAGGCACGATTGAATTGGAACGGCGCGGCGCAGACAGCCTTGCTGTTATCAATGAACTGCCCTTGGAACGGTATCTGCTCGGCGTTGTGCCGCATGAAATGCCGACCTCCTTCGGACAGACGGCATTGGAGGCGCAGGCAATTACGGCACGCAGCTATGCCTATAATCAGTTTTATGCGAATACCTATTGTGCGTATGGCGCGCATGTAACCGATACCACCGCCAGTCAGGTATATCTGGGCTATGCTGAAAATGAAACGGCGGCACAGGCGGTGAAAGCGACCGAGGGGATGTGTGCCGTAACGAAAACAGGTGCGGTGGCGCAGACCTATTTTTATTCCACCTCCTGTGGCTTCGGGGCAGGCAGTCAGGAGGTCTGGTCGAAGGACGGCAGCTTTTCCGGCAGGGAAAAATCCTATTTGCAGGCGCAGACCTACGGGGATTTCGCGCCGCCGCAGACAGAGGAGGAATGGCTTGCCTTCTGGCAGGATTGGAAGAAACAGGGATATGATATGAATTCACCGTGGTATCGCTGGAAGGTGTATTTCAGCTGTGGACAGCTGACAGAAATTTTGCAAAAAACCCTAGCGGAAAGCGCGAATTGCAGGATAGAAGGAAATCAAAATGATTTGGGCAGGCTGACAGGCATTGCGGTGACACGCAGAGGACAGGGTGGACTCGCAATGGAATTGCAGTTGACCTTTGAAAAGGGGATGGCAACGGTGAAAACGGAAAATGCTATTCGTAAGGCGCTTTCGCCAACAAAAAGAACCCTTGGTGAGCCGATTTATCTGCAACGGAAGGGCGCAGAAGCCGTGACGGGAAATGCTATGCTGCCAAGCGGATTTTTCGCAGTGAAGGAAATGAAAAACGCGGAAGGAAAGCTGACGGGCGTGGCGCTTTACGGCGGCGGAAACGGGCATGGCGTGGGACTGAGCCAGTATGGCGCGAAATACCTTGCGGAGCAGGGGAAAACAGCCGCAGAGATTGTTGCGTGCTATTTCCCGGGGACGAAGGTGGAGAAGGTGCTGTAGGGGGAAGTTTTTCGATTGAAATTCAAGTTCTCGAAAGGGCGAGTGTCTGATGGCTGGCTCATGCGAGCAAAAGCGTGGTTGGAGAATCCTGCCGTTCGCCCACCCCTAAGAAGTGCATTGGCAAAAGCAAAAGACATTCCCCAACTTTTTTTGAAAAAAAGTTGCAAAAAACTTGGAACCTTTTCGGATAGGTTCCAAACCTCCCAACGAACCAAGGGAAACAGGGTTTCCCTTGGTAATCCCTTCCCAACAGACCCGAAAGGGCAGTATAAAGAGCCCTTCGGGCAAAAAAAGTCAAAAAAGCCTCTTTTGGAGGCTTTTTATTGTTCTTCGGCTTCTTTCAGCAGTTCATCATAGGTAGTTTTCAGAACATCGCGAATACCTTTTAATTGGGATGCGTAAATATGTTGGATGCCACGTTCAATTTTAACGAGAGATTCTCTTGTTATATCAATTCCTTTCAGCTGCAGCAGACGTACAAGTTCTGTCTGCCCAATGCCTTTGGCTTGGCGTAGGTTACGGATATTTTGCCCGATAGGGATTGTTTTTGTCTGCTTGATTTTGGAATCCATAAGCCCCTCCTAAACTGGACTGAAATTAGTTCTTTTTCTTTATTTTAAGAATAGGATGTGCTATAATGGGACTGATATTAGTCCAGTTTTGGAGCGTGACCATAATGACTGATTTTGCTGAAAATTTAAGAAAATTTCGGAAAATTAAAAAATATTCTCAAGCGGAGCTGGGCAGAAAGCTGCACTACGGTTCGACAACGATTGCAAACTATGAAAGTGGCAGAAATGAACCTTCTTTTCGTGATTTAATTCGTCTGGCAGAGGTGTTGGATGTTACACCGAATGAATTATTAGGTATAGAAAGGAACCCGAAAGGAGTTATGGAAAAATTTCAAAAATTAGGGGAGAGAGAACAAAAAATTGTAATTGGATTGATAGATAGTTTGCAGGAATGATACATAAAAAGCAGACCTTTTGGTCTGCTCATTTATTGGCGAAAAATAAAATTTATGCTATGATTGATACATGGAAACCGTGACAGGTTTGGCTGACCTCCGATTTTAACTAAGGATTGGAGGTGGTGCTATGAATACTTATGAAGTGTGGATGACCGTACTTACATTTGGCTTATTTTTGATAGCACTCCTCTCTTATATAGACAAGAGAAAATAAAAAGGCTACCTGTCATAGAACTTTGGACGGTTTAGACAGGTAGTCTTACCCCTGAGGTTGACCACAACGTGGCGGTTTCCTACTTAGTTTTATTATAGCATTCGCAGGGGAAGAAAGCAACCACGAAGTGGGTGCTTTTTTATCGCTTTTATCGCAGAGAAACGTAGGTTTTAATGACCTCAACGATTTTATCCAGATCCATTCTGGAGGTGTTGAGGATAAGGTCATAATTTTCTGCCTTTCCCCATTTGCCGCCTGTGAAGTAGTTGTAATAATTCGCACGGCGCTTATCGGTTTTAATCACCATGGATTCTGCGCCCTGAGGGTCGTGGTGATAGGTATGGATGGCACGCTCCACGCGGTCGGGCAAATCCGCCTGCAGGAAAATATTGATGCAGTTGGGGTTTTCGGACAGCACATAGTTTGCGGAACGCCCAACAATCACACAGGGACCCTCCTCTGCCACCTCTTTGATGACCTGAGACTGCACCAGAAAGATTTTTTCATTCAGCGGCAGACCGACAGAATCAATGCTGGGGGTCAGAGAAGTCAGAGAGAAAAACAGATTGCCGACAGAGGTTTTTTCCGCATCCTTGAAGCATTCAACGGAAAGTCCGGTTTTTTCCGCTGCCATGGTAATCAGTTCGTTATCATAAAAGGGAATCCCAAGGGCTTCCGCCAGTTTTTTGCCGACAATGCGGCCGCCGCTGCCATATTGGCGGCTGATGGTGATGATTTTATTCTGGTTCATGGTAACAACTCCTTATCGTTCAGAAATGCAATTTCTGTAAAATTTATTTTTCATATTTTTTCATTATACCGCTTTTTCCAAAAAGTGACAAGCGGAGATTTTTTCGGTGAAAAAACAGCTTTTTCCGCTTGGAAACTTTACTTTTTCAAGAAAAGTGTTTATGATATTAAGGATGGACTACTATGACAGTAGAAAACAGAAATAGATAAAAGAGTAAGGAGATAGTGACATGGGTGAAGCTTTAACAGGTTTAAAAAGAAGCTGCATGTGCTGCGATGTAAACGAAAGCATGATTGGGCAGGAAGTGACGGTAATGGGCTGGGTACAGCGTCGCCGCGACCTGGGTCAGCTGATTTTCATTGCATTAAGAGACAAAACGGGTCTGGTGCAGATTGCAATCGACGGCAACACGGCAGAAAAGGATTTGTTCGCAAAGGCGGAAACGGTTCGCAGTGAATATGTACTGGCGGTGAAGGGTCTGGTTGCCGCAAGAGAAGAGGGCAACATCAACCCCAACATGAAAACAGGGAAAATCGAGATTATCGCCAAGGAGCTGCGGATCCTTTCCGAATCCGAAACAACCCCCTTCCAGATTGAGGACAACATCACCGTAAAGGATGATTTGCGTCTGAAATATCGTTATCTGGATCTGAGAAGACCTTCTCAGCTGAAAAATCTGGTGCTGCGTCATAAGGTTGTACAGGTGATGAGAAACTTCCTGGATAAAGAGGGCTTTTTGGAAATTGAAACTCCTGTTCTGGGCAAATCCACACCCGAAGGCGCAAGAGACTATCTCGTACCTTCTCGCGTACACCCCGGCAATTTCTATGGTCTGCCTCAGTCCCCGCAGCTGTATAAGCAGCTTCTGATGGTTTCCGGTATGGACAGATATTATCAGGTTGCGAAATGCTTCCGTGACGAGGATCTGCGTGCGGACAGACAGCCCGAATTTACACAGGTGGACATGGAGCTGTCCTTCGTGGAAATCGAAGATATCATGGATATCAACGAAAGAATGATGCAGAAGGTATTCAAGGATTTGATGAACGTAGATATCAAGCTGCCCCTGCCCAGAATGACCTATGCGGAGGCAATGGAGCGCTTTGGTTCCGATAAGCCAGATGTGCGCTTCGGCATGGAGCTGAAAAATATTTCCGATGTTGTGGCAGGTACAGAATTTGTGGTATTCAAATCCGCTTTGGAAAACGGCGGCAGCGTGCGTGCCATCAATGCGAAGGGCTGTGGCTCCTTCCCCAGAAAGAAAATCGATTCTCTGGTTGAATTTGTAAAAACATATAAGGCAAAGGGCTTGGCTTGGATTGTGGTAAATGCAGACGGCACAATCAAATCCCAGATTGCAAAATTCTTCACACCCGAAAAAATGCAGGAAATCGTAGATGCGATGGATGGGCAGCCCGGTGACCTGATTCTCATTTGCGCGGATAAGGATAAGGTTGTATTCGACTCCCTTGGCGCGCTGCGTGTAGAGCTGAGCAAAATGCTGGAGCTGACAAAGCCCGATGATTTCGCATTCCTGTGGATTACAGAATTCCCTATGCTGGAATGGGATGAGGAGGAAAACAGATATGTAGCGGTGCATCATCCGTTTACCGCTCCCATGGATGAGGACTTGGATCTGATTGACACCAATCCCGGTGCTGTGCGTGCAAAGGCATACGATATCGTTCTGAACGGCTATGAGCTGGGCGGCGGCTCCATCAGAATCCACCGCAGAGATATCCAGAAGAAGATGTTCGAGCTGCTGGGCTTCAGCGATGAGGATGCACAGGAACGCTTCGGCTTCCTTTTGGATGCCTTCAAATACGGCGTACCCCCTCATGGCGGTCTTGCCTTCGGTCTGGACAGAATCATCATGCTGATGAGCAATGCGCCCAGTATTCGTGACGTGATTGCCTTCCCTAAGGTAAAGGACGCATCCTGCCCGATGACAGATGCACCCGGCGTGGTAGACGAAAAACAGCTGGACGAGCTGGGCATCGCAATCAAGGAAACAGAAGAAGCAACAGAGGAATAAAAACGGTGAAAAGGGTGGAAAAATTTCTGCCCTTTTCTTTTTTACACGAAAAGTCAAAACTTCCTCTTGACTTTTTCGTAAAAATGTAAGAAAATAGCTATGTTATACATCTGTCGGTGCGTGGCCCAGCTTGGTAGGGCGCAGCGTTCGGGTCGCTGAGGTCGTGGGTTCAAATCCCGTCGCACCGATACTAAAAAGCCTTGAAGGGCAAAAAGGAAGTACTCTCTTTTGAGGGTGCTTCTTTTTTTGCTTTTTTTCGGGTAAGCGGCGGAAAAAGGCTGAAATTATAAAAGGGTTTCGCATTGTACCTCCTTTTTCAGAGAATTTGCAAAAAACTCTCCGGTAAATTATCCGTCTGACAGGGGCGAAAGGAATGAAAATAACGGTGGTGGGGGAGAAAATGCGAGAATCATCCTGTTTTCCAAACTCTACCCTTAGTGGATGTATTGCTGAAAAAACCCTGAAAAAAAGTTGAAAAAATTTTGAAAACGATATTGACCCTCCTTTTGCTGTATCAAATATACTTCAGTTAAAGCTAAGGAACACCAAACACTTAGCAGAAATAAATTCACTTAGACAAATAATAAATCGAATGCATTTTAAAGGAGGAAGCAATTATGGTAGGTAAGAAGGTAGTACATCACTTAATGATGAGCGCAAAGGATGCACACTATGTAGGCGGTCTGGTAAACGGTGCAAGAATTGTAGACCAGTGGGGCGATGTAGGTACAGAGCTGATGGTTTATGTAGATGGTGACATTTCCTTGTTCCTGGGCTATGAAAAGGTTGAGTTCCTTGCCCCTGTATATGTTGGGGATTTCATGGAATATCACGGCTGGATTGAAAAGGTTGGCAATCAGTCCTACACCTGCAAATTTGAAGCATGGAAGGTTGCAACACAGCTGGACAGAACAGATGCAGACCTGACGGGCATTGCAACACCCTCCACGGCAGCAACCGCCTGCGAGCCTCCCGTACTGTGCGGCAGAGCACATTCCGATTGAAAAACCGAAAACCGGAAAATCAACTGTATGAGAAAGAGCGGAACCGAATGAAAAGGGCTTTCGCTCTTTTTTTAATTTTCTCTTAAATAAGTTGTTTCCGGCAGGCAATTCGATTATAATGTAACGATGGAATAAAGCGTACAAACAGGAAAGGAGTTTCTGATAAAATGGTAACAGAAATTTTAAAGGCCATATTCTTTGGCATTGTGGAGGGCATTACGGAATGGCTGCCCATTTCCTCTACGGGACACATGATTCTGCTGAATGAATTTGTGAAGCTGCAGGTTTCGGATGAATTTTATAAGCTGTTTGAGGTTGTCATTCAGCTTGGCGCAATTCTGGCTGTTATCCTGCTGTTCTTCCATAAGCTGAATCCCTTCTCGCCAAGCAAGAGCGCGCCGCAGAAGCGGAATACCTGGCGGCTGTGGTTCAAGGTGGTGCTTGCGGTGATTCCTTCCGCGGTGATCGGTCTGCCGTTGGATGACTGGATGGATGCACATTTTTACAATTATGTTGTGGTTGCCATCACTTTGATTGTTTACGGGATTGCGTTTTTGTTCGTGGAGCGAGAAAACAGCCACCGCAGAGCCTACGCAAATTCGGTGTACGATATTGATTTGAAAACTGCCTTGCTCATCGGCTGCTTCCAGTGCTTGAGCCTGATTCCCGGTACCTCCCGTTCCGGCTCCACCATTCTGGGTGCAATCATCCTTGGCGTAGGCAGAGCGGCAGGGGCAGAGTTCTCCTTCTTCCTTGCCATCCCCACGATGCTTGGCGCAAGCGTGCTGAAGCTTGTGAAATTCCTGCTTTCCGGCGTTTCCGCAACAGGCGCGGAGTGGGCGATTCTGGCGGTCGGCTGCGTGGTTTCCTTCGTGGTCAGCCTGCTTGTCATCAAGGGTCTGATGGAATATGTACGCAAGCACAGCTTTGCGGTATTCGGCGTGTACCGCATCATTCTGGGGGTGCTGGTTCTGGGCTATTTTGCCTTCCAAACCCTGCACGCATAAAAATTACATAAGGGAAAATAAAAAATGAACGGAGCCGATTTTTTCGACTCCGTTCATTTTTTATTCTGCTTCAATCTGTTCGAAGATTTCCTGTGCAGGTCTCTGATACCAGCCTGTCTTATCCTCGCTGACAAGTCCTGCGGTCTGAGAATTATAATACATTTCGCATGCCTCAAGGTCATTCATTTTGTGCTTTTTCTGTAGCAGTGCAACCACCTCTGCGCCGACAGCGGCACGGCTTTCGTGATGGGTATATTCCTTCTCCTGCTCTCCGGCATCGCTTTCCAGATAGGTCAGCCCGTCAATCATGCCGACAAAGAAATCAATATCCATTTCGGGGAAGGTTTTGTGGCTGTCCAGAATCAGGTCAATGAAGCCAGACTGCTGAAAGGAAATAAATACCTTATTGCTGGGGATATTTTTCAGATCACTGTAATATTCTACGCAGGAAACAACTAAAGTACGCTGGTCCATTTTTCTCTCTCCTTTTTATCCATAAAAAATTTACTAAGATTTATGATACCGCATTTTCACATAATTTTCAACCATTCCCCGCAGGAAAACTTGACATTCTCCGATTTTTCAGTATGCTAAAGGAAGCAAGATAAAATTGGAAGGAAGTGCTTATTTTGGTAGCAGTAAAAATAGATGAAACCTTAAAGGAACGCTGCCCTGATGCTGCTTTGGGGCTTTTGCAGGCGAAGGTTGCGGTTGCGCCCGATCCGGAAGAATTTCTGGCACTGCTGAATGGGAAAATTGCGGAGCTTTCCGAGGTTGCGCTTTCGCAGGCAAATAAGAGAGATAAAATTCAGACAACCAGAAAGGCGTATAAGGCATTGGGGAAGGAGCCCAACCGTTATCGTTCTTCCGCAGAGGCAATGTGCAGAAGAATTGCAAAGGAACGAGGGCTGTATTACATCAATAACGTGGTGGATATCAATAATTATCTTTCCATCAAATCGGGGTATTCTATGGGGACGTATGACCTTGCGAAAATAAAGGGCGACATTCTCTGGATGCGTGCGCCCGAAGGCACGGCATACCGCGGCATCGGCAAGGATGTGCTGAATATTGAATTTCTGCCGGTTTTGTTTGACGAGGAAGGGCCCTTTGGCAATCCCACCAGTGATAATGACAGAACCATGATTACGGATACAACAGAGGATTTGCTTCTGGTGTATTATGCCTTTGATGGGGCGGAGGATTTGCCTGCGCTTCTCTCCGAAGCAAAGGACTTACTGGAAAAATATGCAGGGGGCAGAGAATTCGAGACGAAAATCTTGATTTAAAAAATCCGAATATAATAAGGAAGGTGATCGGATGAAAACCTTTGAAAGCTTATATCGGGACTATTACCAGAAGGTATATGCGTTTCTCAACCGCATGTGTGCCGATGGAGATTTAGCGGAGGATTTGACGCAGGAAACCTTTTTGCAGGCATATAAATCACTCTATAAATTTCGGGGAGAGTGTGAGGTTTTTACCTGGCTTGCGGCAATTGGCAAGCATACCTATTTCAAATATCTGAAAAAGAAGCGGCTGCATCTGGATGCGGCGAATTTGGATTTGGTGGCGCAGAGCTATCTGAAGGGGGATGTCAGCCCGGAGGAGCATGTCAGCCAGAAGGATATTGAAAAAGCGGTGCGCAAGGTGGTTGATGATATCCCGAAGAAATACCGCGATGTGGTGGTGCTGCGTGTTTATGCGGAGCTGCCGTTTTCGCAGATTGCACAGATACTCAGGATTAGCGAAAATTCTGCAAAGGTGATTTATTTCAGAGCGAAGAAAATGCTGATGGAGGTGTTGAAGGATGAATTGGAAATGTGAACTGGTGATGGATCTGGCACCTCTGTATTATGACGGGGTTGCAAGCAGGGTCAGCAAAAGGCTGGTGAAAAAGCATCTGCGTGAGTGCCCGCAGTGCCGCACCTATTATAAAAAATATCACCCCGTAGACAAAGTTCCCACAGAAGTCCCGAATTGGGATGTGGAGGAAAATTATGCCATGCTGGCAAGAAAAGTCCGCAAAAGACGGCTTGTGCTTTGGGGCGGCTTCCTTTCCTATCTGAGCACGACGATTGTTGCGCTGGTGTTTTGGTATGCAAGGGGACAAAAAAGATGAAAAAAATTTAAGACAGAAAATGCCGAAAATCCGAGGGTTTCCGTCGACTCTCTTTTTTGCACAAAAAAAATTTGCAAAATTTGTGTAACTTTTTCCGTAATTTAGGGTACTAAGTTAAAGTAACGAAAAAATGGAACGGATTTCGGTAAATGAAATAGTTTCTCATATTCCCTGAGAAAGGGGAGAAGGAGTGGAAAAATGAGCTTTCGTGTGTTAGGGACGGGCATGTATGTCCCACCCAGGGTTGTTACGAATGATGACCTGTCACAGTTTTTAGAGACCAATGACGAATGGATTACCCAGAGGGTCGGCGTAAAGGAACGCCATATCAGCACAAATGAAACGGCGGCGGATATGGGTGCCAAGGCTGCAAGGGCTGCTTTGGAAAACAGTGGCGTAGCGGCGGAGGAAATCGACCTGATTTTGGCGGCAAGCGTCAGCGGGGAGAGCCTTTCCCCTTCTGTTTCCTGCATGATTCAGAATCTGCTGGGGCTTTCCTGCATGACCATGGATATCAATGCGGCATGCTCTGCGTTTGATTTTCTTCTGGAAACGGCGGCAGGGTTCTTTGCCAGAGGCAAGGTCAAGAAGGTGCTCGTTATCGGGGCAGAACGTCTGAGCCGCCTGCTGGATTGGAATGACAGAGGCACTGCGGTTATCTTCGGTGACGGCGCAGGTGCGGTGGTTCTGGAAGCAGGTGAAAATTATCTGGATGCTGTTTTTGATGTAAAGGGCGGCGATGATGTCATTGATATTCCACAGCCTGTAGGGATGTCTCCCTTCTATGAAAGAGGGCAGGAAAAGAAGCCCTATATTCACATGGCGGGGCAGGAAACCTTTAAATTTGCGGTAACCGCCATTTGCAGAGACTGCAAGGAAATTCTGGAGCGCAATGGGCTGACCTTTGATGATATCGCGTATATTGTGCCGCATCAGGCAAATCAGCGCATCATTGATTTCGCAAGCACAAAGCTGAAGGTGCCCAAGGAAAAATTTTATTTAAATATTCATAAATACGGCAATACTTCTTCCGCCAGCATTCCCATTGCCTTGGATGAACTGAACCGGGCAGGGAAGCTGCATAGAGGAGATTTATTATTACTGCCTGCCTTTGGCGGCGGTCTGGCAAGCGCCTGTTGTTTAGTAAGATGGTAAAAAAGAAAAGAAAACAAGAAAAAAGGTAAAAGAAAAGGAGAAAAAATTATGGTATTCGAAAAAATCGCAGCAATGTTGGCAGAAAAACTGGAATGTGACGCAGCAGAAATCAAGATGGACACAGAATTCAGCACACTGGGCATCGACTCTCTGGATGTTATGGAGCTTCTGATGAATCTGGAAGAAGAGCTGGGCACAGAAATTGAAATGGGCGAAAACAAAGTAAACACTGTTGGCGATCTGGTTAAGCTGATCGAAGAAAAACAGGCGTAAGAAAAAAACAAAGGAAAAGGAGGACGACGATATGATCGTTTCACCGATTTGTGAGATGCTTGGCATCAAATATCCTATTTTTCAGGGCGGTATGGCATGGATTGCTGACGGCAAGCTGGCGGCAGCGGTTTCCAATGGCGGCGGTCTTGGGATTATCTCTGCAATGAATGCAGGCGGCGATTATCTGAGAGAACAGATTCGCATTGCAAGAAGCCTGACAGATAAACCCTTCGGCGTGAATATCATGCTGATGAGTCCCCATGTGCAGGAAGTGGCAAAAATCGTTGCGGAGGAAAAGGTGGCGGTAGTCACCACAGGTGCAGGCATTCCCAATCAATATGTTCCCATGTGGAAGGAAGCAGGCATCAAGGTGATTCCTGTAGCGGCTTCTGTCGCAGCGGCAAAGATGATGGCGAGAGCAGGTGCAGATGCTGTCATTGCCGAAGGTGGCGAATCCGGCGGTCATATCGGCGAGCTTTCCACCATGCCCTTGGTTCCCCAGGTGGCAGATGCGGTGGATATCCCTGTACTGGCGGCAGGCGGCATCGGCGACGGCAGAGGGATGGCAGCGGCATTTATGCTGGGCGCAGTTGGCGTACAGATGGGCACTCGTTTCCTGCTTGCAGAGGAATGCGGTGTGCATCAGAATTATAAGGATATGGTGAAAAAGGCAACGGATGTTTCCACAACAGCGACAGGCAGACGTTTCGGCGGCAGTACCTGCCGTGTGATGAAAAATCAGTTTGCCCGTCATTTCCTGAAGGTGGAATATGCCCCCGAAACAACCGCCGAAATGGTAGATAAGCTGGGCGTTGGCGCACTGCGCAAGGCAGCAGTGGAGGGCGATACCAAGGAAGGCTGCTTTATGGCAGGACAGATTGCCGGCATGGTGAAAAAGGAACAGCCTGCGGCAGAAATCGTGCAGGAAATTGCAGCAGAAGCAGAGGCGTTACTGAAAGGAGCGGCAAAATGGGTAAAATAGCATTTGTTTTTTCCGGTCAGGGCGCGCAGAAGGCAGGCATGGGCAAAAGCTTTTATGATAACAACGAAACCGTAAAGGATTTGTTCGACAGAGCAGAAACCCTCAGAAACGGCACACTGGCGCAGTGCTTTTCCGGCACGGCGGAGGAGTTGAAGGAAACGCAGAATACACAGCCCTGTCTGTATCTGACAGATCTTGCGGCGGCGATTGCGCTTTCCGAAGCAGGTATCCCTGTGGATGGCGTGGCAGGCTTTTCTCTGGGGGAGCTGCCTGCATTGGCGTTTGCCGGTGCGTATAGCCATCTGGATGGCTTCCGTTTGGCTTGCATCCGCGGCAGAGCCATGGCAAAGGCGGCGGCAGAGCATCCTGCGTCCATGCTTGCGGTGATGAAGCTGGACAACGCAAAAATCGAGGAAATCTGCAAGCAGTTCAAGCAGGTATATCCCGTAAACTATAATGCGCCCGGTCAGCTTGTTGTGGCAGGGGCGATTGAGGAAATGGATGCCTTCAAGCAGGCGGTGCGTGAAGCGGGCGGCAGAGGTTTGCCTGTAGCAGTCGGCGGTGGGTTCCATTCTCCTTTCATGGATGGAGCAAGCAGAGAATTTTCCGAGGATGCAAGAGAATTTGAGCTGAGAAAGCCCGAACGGACCGTTTATTCCAACTTTACCACAAAGCCCTATACGGAAAACGTACTGGAATTGATGGAAAATCAGATTAACCACAGCCTGCGTTGGCAGGAAAGCATGGAACGCATGGCGGCAGATGGCTTTGACACCTTCATTGAGGTAGGCATCGGCGATACGCTGAAAAAGCTCATCAAGCGCATCCTGCCCGAAGCAAGGGTATACAGCGTTTCCAATATGGAGGAAATCGAAAAGGTGAAGGAGGAAATGGGATGCTGAAAGGAAAAACAGCAGTCGTAACCGGCGGCTCCAGAGGGATTGGTAAGGCAATCTGCCTGAAATTTGCAGAAAATGGCGCAGATATTGCGTTTTTATATGCGGGTAACACCGCGAAGGCGGAGGAAACCGTAAAGGAATTGGAAGGACTGGGCGTAAAGGCAAAGGCATATCAGTGCAACGTTGCGGATGCAGATGCCGTTGCGGCAGTTGTAAAGGAAATCGTGAAGGATTTCGGCGGCATTCAGATTCTGGTGAATAACGCAGGCATTACGAAGGATAAGCTGGTGCCGATGATGAAGGCGGCAGATTTTGACGCAGTCATTGATACAAACCTCAAGGGCGCATTTTATATGACAAAATGGGTATATCCTCTTTTCCTGAAGCAGAAGGGCGGCAAGATTATCAATATCAGCTCCGTTTCCGGTCTGACAGGCAACCCCGGGCAGGCCAATTATTCCGCATCCAAGGCGGGGGTAATCGGGCTGACAAAATCTGTTGCCAAGGAACTGGCTTCCAGAGGGGTATGCTGCAATGCAATCGCTCCCGGCTTTATCGCAACGGAAATGACACAGGCATTGGAAAACGATACATTGAAGGATGCCATCCCCATGAAGCGCTTCGGCGAAGCGGAGGAAGTGGCGAAGCTGGCATTGTTCTTAGCGTCGGAACATTCTGATTACATTACAGGCGAGGTCATCCGTATTGATGGCGGTCTGGCATGCTGAATCGGCGCGAAGAAACCGAAAAAGCAGTCGGATTTCGCAGGAAAGGATTGATGAAATGAGACGAGTAGTAGTAACAGGCATCGGCGCAGTGACCCCTGTGGGCAATAACGTGCCGGAATTCTGGGAAGCAATTAAAAACGGAAAAAACGGTATCGCACCCATCACCAGATTTGATGTCAGCGAAAGCAAATATAAGCTGGCGGCAGAGGTGAAGGAGTTTGATCCGACAAAATATATGGATAAGCTGACAGCAAAGAAGCTGGATCGTTTCGTGCAGTTCGCTATGGTGGCAGTCGGCGAGGCGATGACAGACAGTCAGCTGGAAGGCAATATTGAAAAAGAGGATTTGGCGGTTTATTTCGGTAGCGGCATCGGCGGCTTTGAAACGCTTTGCGAAAGCTATGATGTGCTGAGGGGAAAAGGGCCTCGCCGTGTTTCTCCTTTGTTCATCCCCAAGATTATCAATAACATTGCGGCAGGCAATATTGCCATTCACTATCAGGCACAGAATGCCTGCGTTGCGGTTTCTACCGCCTGTGCGACAGGTACAACTGCTATCGGTGAAGGCTACAGAGCTGTTCTGCATGGCTATACCACAGCGGCAATCTGCGGCGGCAGTGAAGCGGCAATCGTTCCGCTGGCGGTGGCAGGCTTCGGCAGCTGCATGGCGCTGAATGCATCGGAAGACCCCAATGCGGCATCCCTGCCCTTCGATAAACGCCGTGCAGGCTTCGTTATGGGCGAGGGCGCAGGTGCGGTAATTCTGGAGGAATATGAGCACGCAAAGGCGCGCGGCGCAAAAATTTATGCGGAAATCGTAGGCTATGGCTCCACCTGTGATGCACACCATGTAACCGCCCCTGCGGAGGAAGCAATCGCAAGCGGTAAGGCAATCGTGCATGCAATGGCAGGTCTGGAAGGCGTAAAGCCCGAAGAAATTTATATCAACGCACATGGCACAGGCACAGCCCTGAATGATAAAACAGAAACCAGAGCTATCAAAAATGCCTTTGGCGAAGCAGATGCGAAAAAGGTTCACATCAGCTCCACAAAATCCATGACAGGGCACATGCTCGGTGCAGCAGGTGCAGTAGAGGCAATCGCGGCAATTCTGGCGGTGCAGGAGGATGTGATCCCTCCTACCATCAACCTGAAGGAGGCTGACCCCGCGTGTGATTTGGACTACACCCCCAACACAGCAGTCAAGACAACTGTAGAAGCGGCAATGTCCACTTCTCTGGGCTTTGGCGGTCATAATGCCTGTGTTGCATTCAGAAAGATGAGGGGCTGATGAATATGGATACGAATAAAATCAATGATCTGGCGAAGATTCTGCGCCAGAATCAGCTGACAAAATTAGACCTGACAGAGGGGGATACCCGTATCGTTCTGGAAGCAGGCGGCAGACAGGCGGTAGTGGAAATGCCTGTGGTTTCTGTGGAAAACATAGCGGAAGTGCCTGTTGCAGAAATGCCTTCTGTGGAAAAAGCAGAGATACCCGCAGGCGTGGAGCAGAAATCCCCGTTGGTGGGTACGGTTTATCTTGCACCACAGGCAGGGGCAGAGCCCTTTGTGCAGGTGGGCGATAAGGTGAAAAAGGGCGATGTGCTCTGCATTGTTGAATCCATGAAGATGTTCAATAATATCGAAGCAGAGCTGGAAGGCACGATTGCGGCAGTCTGCGTGGATAATGGGCAGATTGTGGAATTCGGTCAGCCCTTGGTTCGCATCCTGCCCGAAAAGGAGGAAAACTGATGAATCAGGAAGAAATCAAAAAAATCCTGCCCCATAGAGATCACATGCTTCTGATTGATGAGGCAGAGCTGAGAGAGGGCAAGGCTTACGGCAAAAAAACCATCCGAGGGGATGAATTTTTCCTGCAGGGGCATTTCCCCGGTAATCCTGTTGTCCCCGGTGTCATTCTCTGCGAAATTCTGGGGCAGAGCGCGTGTGTTCTGCTTTCCGGTGAGGCAGAGGGCATTACCCCCTTCTTTACGGGATTGGATAAGGTGCGCTTTAAAAACCCCGTACATCCGGGGGATGTATTTGAAACAGAATGTACCCTGCTCAAGCATAAGGGGCCCTTCTACTGGGCAGAGGGCAAGGGCTATGTAGACGGTAAGTTGTGTGTCAGTGCAGAGTTTTCCTTTGCACTTATCAAGGAGTGACAGGAAATGTTTTCTAAAATTCTTGTTGCCAACAGAGGCGAAGTGGCAGTCCGCATCATCCGTGCCTGCAAGGAAATGGGCATCGAGACGGTGGCTGTCTATTCCGAGGCGGACAGAAATTCCCTGCCCGTTGCCCTTGCGGATGAGCGTATCTGCATTGGCGGCAATGCGGCGGCAGAGAGCTACTTAAATCAGAAAAATATCATCAGTGCAGCGCTGGCAACCAATGCCGAGGCAATTCACCCCGGCTATGGCTTTCTTTCCGAAAATGCAGGCTTTGCCAAGCTTTGCGAAGAAAACGGCATTGTTTTTATCGGCCCGAAAAGCGAGGTTATCTCTGCCATGGGCGATAAGGATACTTCCCGTCAGCTGATGCAGCAGGTCGGCGTGCCCGTTGTTCCCGGAACGGAGGTTCTTAAGGACGTAGAGGAAGCAAAGAAATATGCCAAGGAAATCGGCTATCCGCTTCTGGTAAAGGCAACGGCAGGCGGCGGCGGCAAGGGCATCCGCGTGGTGGCGAGAGAGGAAGACCTTGCGGATGCCTTCCATACGGCATCGCGTGAGGCGGAAAGTGCCTTCGGCAATGGGGATGTTTTCTTAGAGAAATACCTTACCCATGTGCGCCATGTGGAAATGCAGATTCTGGCAGACCAACAGGGGAACATCCTCTGTCTGGGCGAAAGAGACTGCTCTCTCCAGCTGAATAAGCAGAAGGTGCTGGAGGAAACGCCCAGCCCCGTTATGACAGAGGATATCCGCAGAAAAATGATGGATGCGGCAGTTCTGGCGGCAAAGGCGGCGAATTATACCAATGCAGGCACAGTAGAATTTCTGCTTGCACCCGATGGGCAGTTTTATTTCATCGAAATGAATACCCGTTTGCAGGTGGAGCATCCCATTACGGAGGAAATCAGCGGCGTGGATATCGTGAAATGGCAGATTCGTATTGCCTGTCAGGTGCCCCTGAATATGAAGCAGGAGGATATCCGCCTGCAGGGACACGCCATCGAATGTCGTATCAATGCACGCTCTACAGGCAGAGTGGATTTTCTGCATATTCCCGGCGGCGGCAGAGTGCATTTCGATACTGCGCTTATGCAGGATACCGTTGTGGTTCCCTTCTATGATTCCATGCTTGGCAAGCTGATTGTCCACGCAAACACCAGAGAGGAAGCCATCCGCAGAATGGAGGCATCTCTTTGTGAAATGGTAATCGTTGGGGTAGAAACCAATATCGAGGAGCAGCTGCAGCTCATTCGCAGCAAAATCTTCCAGAAGGGGAATTATGATACCCTCATTCTGGACAAAATTTTGAAAAAGGGGTGATATAAATGAGTAACATTATGGGTTACTTCCGCAAATCCAAAAATGCTTTGGAAAAAGGCGGTATCACACTGAAAAATATAACAGAAGAAAAGGTGCGTTGCCCTATCTGCAAGTCCTATGAAACCAGACGTGCAATTGCGAAGCAGAAGGTGACCTGCCCCCATTGCGGACATCATTTCCGCATCGGTGCAAGAACCAGAATTAAGGCGCTTTGCGATAAGGACAGCTTCCACGAATTATTTTCCAATATCGAAACGATTGACCCGTTGGAATTTCCTGGGTATCAGGATAAAATGGATCGCGGCAGAGCCGTCAGCGGTGAGGAAGAGGGCGTTGTCTGTGGGACAGCCAAGATTCGCCATCAGCGCTGTGCGGTGTTCGTGATGGAGCCCGGCTTTATGATGGGCAGTATGGGCTCTGTTGTCGGCGAAAAAATCGCTCGTCTGTTTGAATATGCCGCAGAGCATGAGCTGCCTGTGGTCGGCTTTACGGCAAGCGGTGGCGCGCGTATGCAGGAGGGGATTCTTTCCCTGATGCAGATGGCAAAAACAAGCGGCGCAGTAGAGCAGCACAGCAAAAAGGGCGGTCTGTATATCACCGTTCTGACAGACCCTACAACCGGCGGCGTAACGGCAAGCTTTGCCATGCTGGGGGATATTATCCTTTCCGAGCCAAACGCAACCATTGGCTTTGCAGGCAGAAGGGTCATCGAGCAGACCACAAAGAAAAAGCTGCCGGAGGATTTCCAGAAGGCAGAATTTCTGCTGGAGCATGGCTTTGTGGATGCCATTGTGCCGAGAACAGAACTGAGAGGAACTTTGGAAAAGCTGCTGCGGCAGCATGGCAGAAAGGAATGACGCGGATGAATGCCTATGAAAAATTACAGACGGCGAGAAGTCAGACCCGCCCGACGGCGCGTTCCTATATCGAAAAGCTGTTTCAGGAGCGGACAGAGCTGCATGGGGACAGAAAATATGCCGATGATGCGGCAATTATCGGCGGCATCGGTATGCTGGGGGATATCCCCGCAACCTTTATCGGTATTGAACGCGGACGCAATCTGGAAGAAAGAATCCGCTGCAATTTCGGCTGCCCCATGCCCGAAGGCTATCGCAAGGCACTGCGCCTGATGAGACAGGCGGAAAAATTCCACAGACCGGTCATCTGTTTTGTGGATACCTCCGGTGCATTCTGCGGCGAGGAGGCAGAGGAACGCGGACAGGGACAGGCGATTGCTGATAACCTTATGCAGATGATGGGACTGGAAACGCCGATTATCACGATTGTCATTGGGGAAGGCGGCAGCGGCGGTGCCTTGGGGCTTTCCGTTGCGAATAAGCTGTATATGCTTGAAAATGCGGTCTTTTCCGTTATTTCCCCTGAGGGCTGTGCAAGTATCCTCTGGGAGGATGCCAAGCTTGCGCCCGATGCGGCAGAGTGTCTGCATATTACGGCGGAGGATATGAAGGAATTTGGCGTAGCAGAAGAAATTATTCCTGAGGACTTTGTGCATTTTGGAAGAATGTGCGATGAAATGAAGGAAAAACTCATCCTTGATTTAAAGGGATGGTCGAAAAAAACAGGAAAAGAGCTTTCCGAAGAAAGATATCAGCGGTTCCGCAAGCTGGGACGCTGGGCAGAATAAAAAATAAGCCTTTCCAAGAGGTCGGGTGACTTCTTGTAAGGGCTTTTTTATTTTTCGTCAGTATTCTTTTTGCTGCATTCGGGGCAGAGTCCCGTAAATTCCAGAGAATGTCCCGTAATCCGAAATCCCGTTTTCTGCTGCAGGGTTTCCTCTAATTCACTGAGCGGACAGGTATCCACAGGGATGACCTTGCCGCAAAGGTCGCAGACCAGACGATGCGAATGGTCTTTTTTTGCTAAGGCATAGTATGCTTTGCCGTCCTGTCTGACAGAGCGGATGAGAATTTCCTTTTCCGTTAAGGTGTTCAGTGTGCGGTAAACGGTGGAGGTATTCATGGGAAGGATAGGCTCTGCCAATTCATGCAGCTCCTCTGCCGTCATGGGGCGTGCCTGCTTTTGCAGCAAAAACAGCAATAGCTGTCGCTTTTTTGTAGATTTCAAAGCCGCATTTTTCAGAATATTCTGTTCCATTCCTGTCCCTCCCTTCGTTCTTATGATAGTATACCCAAATGGGTTTGTCAATGCAGGGAAGACACAGGCAGAGAAAAAGAATTTTTTCCTGCACCGACAGCGTTGCAAAAATCAAACAGGTCTGATAGGATAGGAAAAGAGAGAAAAAAGCCGACCGCTTTTGCAGATAAACAGAGAGGAAGGGAAATATTTCTCGGGAAATTTCGGGAAATATTCTTATTTCGGAAAGGAGAAGGACGTATGACAAAAAAAGAAAAGGTAACAATTATTTTAGAGCTTTTGCGCGAGCATTACGGCCCGACAAAATGCTATCTTGACCACGAAAACGCATGGCAGCTTCTGATTGCAACCATGCTTTCCGCACAATGCACCGATGCCAGAGTGAATCTTGTAACAAAGGATTTATTCAAGAAATACACCTCTGTCAAGGACTTTGCACAGGCAGACCTTGTAGAGCTGGAGCAGGATATTCACTCGACAGGCTTTTATCATAATAAGGCGAAGAATATTATTGCCTGCTGTCAGAAGCTTTTGCAGGACTATAACGGAGAGGTTCCGTCGGATATCGAGCAGCTGACTGCCCTTGCGGGTGTTGGCAGAAAAACGGCAAATGTTGTGCGCGGAAATTGGTATCATATCCCCAGTGTAGTGGTGGATACACATGTTAAGCGCGTTTCCAACCTGCTTGGGCTGACAAAAAATGAAGACCCCGTCAAGATTGAATTTGACCTGATGCAGCTTGTTCCGAAGGATAAATGGATTGACATCAATACCCAGATGATTGCACACGGCAGGAAAATCTGCATTGCACGCAGACCGAAATGTCAGGAGTGCTTTCTGCTGCCCTATTGCACAGGCGGCAAGGCGTTAGAAAAAGAGAAACAGAAAAAAGAAAAAAAGGCATAATAAATATAGGAAGGACACAGAGACATAGAACAAAGACACAAAACAGAGGCATAGAAAGGAGAAAACAGAAATGAAATTGAAGAAGCTTTTGGCGGCGGCGCTTGCGGCAGCGCTGACCTTGGCAGGCTGCGGCACAACTGTGCTGAGTGCGGAGGAAACAAAGGAATTGCTGACGCTTTCGCAGAAAACCATGGCAACAGTGGAAAGCATGGCAGCGGAAATGACGATGGAAATGGATATGTCCATGGGCGAGGAAACCGCGGAAACCACCACAGTCGCTAAAATTCTGACACAGCAGAACCCCCTGCGGATGCAGATGAACCTCTCCGCAACCTTGGAGGATGGTACAGAAGCGCAGAATATGCAGATGTACGCCGAGGAGGAGGGTGGCAAGCTGCGTACCTACGTTCTGGCGGCGGATACATGGTATAGCCAGACGATGGAGCTTGGCAGTCTTGCACAGTATAACGCGGAGGAAAATGTGACACTCTATTTGAGCAATTTAGCCGATTTTTCCGCAACCGCAACAGAAAAAATCAATGATATCGAAGCAACAAAAATCGAAGGCACACTGAAAAAGGATGTTCTGCAAAAGGTGCTTGCGGAAAGCGGCATGACAGAAACCGCTGCGGCAATGGGTGTCACAGAGGAGCAGCTTGCAGCCCTTACCGAATCGGTGAAAAGCCTGCCCCTGACGCTCTGGATTGATGCGGATGGCTATGTGCTGAAATACGAAATGAACTTGACTGAGGTAATGCAGAAAATCATGGATAAGGCGATGGAAGCTGCCGGCAGTACGGATGCGTCCTCTGCCGTAAAGGTGGAAAAAACAAGCATTTCCATGGTTTGCAGCCAATTTAACGCAGTTAAGGAAATCACCATTCCCGAAGAAGCAAAGAGCGCAGAAAGCATTTCTGCAAATCAATAATCCGGAGCATAAAAAAATCCCGAAGGAAAATTTCCTTCGGGATTTTTTTATGTTTTATGATGCTTTATACTCTTGCAACACCCAGTGTTACCTTTTCGCCATTGATATTCCATTCCTTGCTCAGCTCGCCGCCCTTGCCTGCGACAACCTCAACTGCCAGTACATCGCCCTTGATGTCATTTGCAGCAAGGATTTCTGCAATCTTTGCGTTGCCGTCATAGTAAACGCGGATGCGGTCTGTTACGTTGAAATCAGCTTCCTTACGCATGGTCTGTACCTTAGAAACGATTTCACGCACAAAGCCTTCTTCCACCAGTTCGGGTGTCAGGTTTGTGTCCAGAACAACGGTCAGGTTGTTGTCGCCGGAGGATACGAAGCCGTCCTTTTCTGCGGTATCAACCAGAACATCATCCATTTCCAGAACAACCTCGCTGCCGTCTACGGTGAAGGAAACCTTGCCGTCTGCTTTCAGCTGTGCCATGAAGCTGTTGCCCTCTACCTCCTTCAGATACGCACCGATGGCAGGCACCAGCTTGCCGTATTTCTTACCCAGTGTTCTCAGCTGAGGCTTGAAGGTGTAGGTTGTGAAGGCTTCTACGTCATCTGTGAAGGAAACTGCCTTTACATTCAGCTCGTCCTTGATGATGTCGCAGTATTCTGCGGGCAGGCTCTGTGCTGCCTTTACATACATCATAGCCAAGGGCTGTCTATTCTTCATTGCGCTTGCGTTTCTTGCCGCACGGCCTTCCACAACAACCTTCAGAACGAAATCCATGTTTTCTTCCAAATCAGCATCTACCCATTCTGCATGGTATGCAGGCCAATCGCAGAGGTGAACGGATTCGGGAGCGCTTGCATCCACCTTCTTCACCAGATTGCCGTAGATTTCCTCTGTGATGAAGGGTGTGAAGGGTGCTGCCAGTTTTACCATGGTTTCCAGAACGGTATACAGTGTCATATAAGCATTGATTTTATCCTGTTCCATGCCTTCTGCCCAGAAACGCTCACGGCTTCTTCTTACATACCAGTTGGACAGGTCATCTAAGAAATCAACCATTGCACGGGCAGGCTCTGTCAGCTTGTAGCCCTCCAGAGATTCATCTACGAATTTATTCAGTGTCTGCAGCTTGGAGAGAATCCATTTATCCATGGGTGCCAGCTTTTCATAATCCAGTGTGTACTTTGTAGGATCGAACTGGTCGATTTCTGCGTACAGGATGTAGAAAGCGTAGGTGTTCCACAGTGTACCCATGAATTTTCTCTGCATTTCGGATACAGCCTCATCATAATAACGAGAAGGCAGCCAAGGTGCGGAGTTTGCGTAGAAGTACCAGCGAACCGCATCGGCACCCTGCTTATTCAGTGCATCCCAAGGGTTAACAACGTTGCCTTTATGCTTGGACATCTTCTGACCGTCCTTATCCTGCACATGTCCCAGAACGATGCAGTTCTTATAGGGAGCCTTATCGAACAGCAGTGTGCTGACAGCCAGCAGGGTATAGAACCAGCCACGAGTCTGGTCAACTGCCTCGGAGATAAAGTCTGCGGGGAAGTTTTCATCGAAGACATCTTTGTTTTCAAACGGATAGTGCCACTGTGCGAAGGGCATGGAGCCGCTGTCGAACCAGCAGTCAATAACCTCAGGCACTCTTGTCATCAGCTTGCCGCATTTCGGGCAGGTGATGTGTACTGCGTCAATGAAGGGCTTGTGCAGCTCGATGTTGTCGGGGCAGTCGGGAGACATTTCCTTCAGCTCTGCAATGCTGCCGATGGTGTGTCTGTGTCCACATTCACATTCCCAGATAGGCAGGGGAGTACCCCAATATCTTTCGCGGGACAGACCCCAGTCGATAACGTTTTCCAGGAAGTTGCCGAAACGACCCTCCTTGATGTTGTCGGGATACCAGTTGATGGTTCTGTTGTTGCGCACCAGATTATCTCTCAGTGCAGTCATTTTGATGAACCATGTGCTTCTTGCATAATACAGCAGAGGTGTGTCACATCTCCAGCAGAAGGGATAGTTATGCTCGAAGGGCAGTGCTGCAAATAAGGTGCCGTTTTCTTCCATATATTTCAGAATAACAGGATCGGCATCCTTTACGAACAGACCTTCAAAGGGGCCTGCAAGGCTGTTCAGGTGGCCTGTGGTGTCAACATTCTGATAGAAGGTTACATCATATTTTTTACATACACGGTAGTCATCCTCACCATACGCATACGCAGTGTGAACGATACCGGTACCGTCTGTCAGTGTAACATAATCATCGCAGGTTACGAAGTAGCCCTTGAAGTCCTCGCCGTTGGGCTGAAAATCGAACAGGGGTTCATATTTTACATATTCCAGATCGCTGCCCTTCATGGATTCCACTACTTCATAATTGCCTTCGCCCAAAACACTGTCCAAGAGTGCCTCAGCCATGATTACATAATAATCCTGATATTTTGCCTTAACGTAGGTTTCGTTTGCATTTACGGACAGGATGACGTTGGAGGGCAGTGTCCAAGGGGTTGTTGTCCAAGCAAGGAAGTAGGTGTTTTCTGTGCCTTCCATTTTGAATTTTGCAATGGCAGAGGTTTCCTTTACATCCTTATAGCCCTGTGCAACCTCGTGAGAGGAAAGTGCTGTGCCGCAGCGAGGGCAGTAGGGAACAACCTTGTGCCCTTTGTATAACAGACCCTTGTCCCAGATCTGCTTCAGTGCCCACCATTCGGATTCGATATAGTCATTATGGTATGTGACATAGGGATGATCCATATCCGCCCAGAAGCCGACGCGGTCACTCATGGAGCGCCATTCCTGTTCGTATGTCCATACGCTTTCCTTACATTTTTCGATGAAGGGCTCTACGCCGTAGCCTTCAATCTGATCCTTGCCATCCAGACCCAGTGTCTTTTCTACCTCCAGCTCAACGGGCAAACCGTGTGTATCCCAGCCGGCCTTTCTCAGAACCTTGTAGCCCTTCATGGTTTTGTAACGGGGAATCAAATCCTTTACCGCACGGGTGATGATATGACCGATATGGGGCTTGCCGTTTGCGGTCGGGGGGCCGTCATAGAAGGTGAAAACGGGTGCGCCTTCTCTTGCCTTGATGCTCTTGCCGAAGATGTCATTGTCCTTCCAATACTTTTCAACCTGTACTTCTCTTTCGACGAAGTTCATGTTATTGGGTACCTTGTCGTACATTTCAATTCCTCCTTAAAAATGATTTACCTTTCAAAGTGTGTTTCTCTCGCAGCTTGTTCTTTTTCCTTTGTGTTTTTCTGATACCTCTGAAATTTTTGTCTTTTGCATTTTTTTGTGTTTTATCTTCCGTATGGTTTATGATGGTGCGGTTTTTCCGCTTTTTCACTGATTGTCAATATAAAAAAACCCTTTCATCCCTACAGGACGAAAGAGTTCGCGGTACCACCTGAATTGACGGCAGAATCCACCGTCCAGCTTAGCTGCATCACCATCATGATGCTTTCCCTTAACGCGGGCTACGGCAGAGCCTACTGAGCAAAAGAACGGTTCGGACTGCCACTCCGGAGTGATTTTCTGTATCTTCCTTGTCATCGGGTTCGCACCAAACCCCGACTCTCTGCGGGCAAGCTGAGGATACATACTGTCTCCTTCATAGTGTTTTTTCGTATTTACCTGTGTATTATACAATGCGTACAAAAACTTGTAAAGCATTTTTTGCAAAGAAACCAAAAGAATGGTGTATTCATGAAAACTGTATACAAAAGTACCGAAATTTCAAGAGAAAACAAGGGAAAAACGCGGAAAAAACGTGATTTTTGCATACAATGTGTAAATTTATATGTAAAGACAGTTAAAAAATTTGATTTTCCGAGAAAAACTATGTATAATTGGTAATCAGAACCACGCACGGTTCTGCTTTTGTAAATATTATCTTGACAGGGTGCAGAAAACAGAAAAAATAAGAAAACCGGACATCCTGTAACACCGAAAAGGAGATTTTAAAATGAAAGGTAGAGACTTTGCACTGCTGACAGACTTATATGAGCTGACCATGATGCAGGGCTACTATGAAACAGGCGCATATAACAGAAAGGTCGTATTCGATCTGTTCTATAGAAAGAACCCCAGCGGCAACGGCTTTGCAATTACCGCAGGGCTGCAGCAGGCGATTGAATATCTGGATGGGCTGCATTTTACAGAGGAGGATATTGCATATCTGGAAAGCCTTGGCATTTTTTCCGAGGGCTTCATTGACTACCTGAGAAACTTCCGCTTTACCGGCGAGGTGTATGCGGTTCCCGAAGGCACAATTGTGTTCCCCCATGAGCCGCTGATGCGTATCAAGGCACCCATCATTGAGGCACAGCTGGTGGAAACCGCACTGCTGAACATCATCAACCACCAGAGCCTGATTGCAACAAAGGCTTCCCGTGTAGTACACGCAGCACAGGGCGACCCCGTTCTGGAATTTGGTCTGCGCCGCGCGCAGGGCCCCGATGCAGGTACAGTCGGTGCAAGAGCGGCAGTCATCGGCGGCTGTGTGGCAACAAGCAACGTGCTGACAGGCAAGCTGTATGATGTTCCCGTAAAGGGTACCCATGCGCATAGCTGGGTGATGAGCTTCCCCGATGAGCTGACAGCCTTCCGCACCTATGCAAATCTGTTCCCCGATGCATGCATCCTTCTGGTTGATACCTATAATACACTGAAAAGCGGTGTTCCCCATGCCATTCAGGTATTTGATGAAATGAAGGCGGCAGGCACATTGCCCGAAAAGGGCTACGGCATCCGTCTGGATAGCGGCGACTTGGCTTATCTTTCCAAAAGGGCAAGACAAATGTTGGATGAAGCAGGCTATCCCAATGCTGTGATTTCTGCCTCCAGTGATTTGGATGAAAACCTGATTACAAGCCTGAAGCTGCAGGGCGCAACCATCACCCTCTGGGGCGTTGGTACAAAGCTGATTACCTCTGACGATTGCCCTGCCTTTGGCGGCGTGTATAAGCTGGCGGCAGAGGAAACCGAAACCGGCGATTTTGAACCTAAGATTAAGCTGTCTAATAATGTAGAGAAGGTAACCAACCCCGGCATTAAGAAAATTATCCGTATTTATGATAAAAAGACAGGCAAGATTAAGGCTGACCTGCTTGCTTTGGTGGAAGAAGAGTTCACAGAGGATTCTGATTTGTATATCTATGATACCAATGCAAAATGGAAAAGCATGCAGCTGCCTGCCGGAAGCTTCACGCTTCGCGAACTGCTTGTTCCCATCTTTGTGGATGGTAAGCTGGTGTATGAATGCCCCAAGGCAATGGATATTCAGGCATACTGCAACAGAGAAAAGGATACCCTCTGGGAAGAACAGAAGCGTCTGAAAAACCCCGATATTGTGCCGGTTGACCTTTCCGATAAGCTGAGCGCAATGAAGCTGAAGCTGATTGAAGCGGCAACAATGATTTAAAAAGTATAAAAAGAAAAGCAATGAAAACGCTGTGCGGAAACGAAAAAGCCGCATGGCGTTTTTTGTGCTTTTCCGGGGTTTCTTGCACAATCTGTGAAAAATTGGTATACTGATGCCAAGAAAAGGGGAGGGGGGATTTATTTGCAAACGATTTATTTTTCTGAAAGATTGCTGTGCCAGCTGGAACGGCTGCATACCGTGCCGCTGACGCTTGTAGAAGCACCTGCCGGCTATGGAAAAACAACCGCCCTGAAGCATGCCCTCAGAGATGTGCCGTATGGGGCATTGCGCTGGCATAATGCGCAGGATGCCACGGTCTGCTGCGATTGGCTCGTGCGCCAGATTGCACAGAAGGACTCTGCTCTGGCACAGCAGATTTTCGATTTATATCATGAAAACGGGTCTTCGGTGCATGCAAAGCCTGCGGAGGAATCCTCGCTTTATCTGATGATTGATAATTTTCAGGTGATTGCGACGCAGTTTCCGTTTTCTGTTTTGCAGTTGCTTTCCGCCCTGAAGGGCACCGCTGTGCATGTTATTTTTCTTTCCCGCAGCTTTTGGCAGCTGCCGATACAGGATTTGATGCATGTCTGCTATATTTCCAAGGAGGATTTTTTCCTCCGAAAAGAAGATATAATCCGCTTTGCAGAGCAGCTGGGCATTTCCCTTACGGAAAAGCAGGCAATACATATTCAGAAGGAAACAGGCGGCTGGGCGGCGGTTGTTTCGCTGTATCTGCAAAATGGCTGCGAAGAGGTGGAATGGAAAAAGCTGAGCCGCCTGATGGAGGATTTATTCTGGAGAAGGCAGGAGGATATCCTTAAAAAGGCACTGCTGCGTCTTGCGCAGTTTGAAACGGTAGATGTAGAAATGGTGCGCATGCTGACAGAGGATATTGCGGATTTGAAGCAGATGGGCGAGTGGTTTTATAGCCTGCCCCTGCTGTACTATGATGCGGAGCAGCAGAGGTATTGCCTCGGTGCGCTGCTGCGGGAGTTTTTGCTTTATCGCCTGCATAATGCGTCCTTTCTGACGCAGTGGGACAGCTATCATCGCTGCGGCTGCTGGTATCAGGAGCATGGTGAGACAAAAAAAGCCGTTGCCGCCTTCTATAAGGTTCTGGATTATGCAGGAATTCTTTCCTGCGATTTGACAGGGCTTCTATTCGAAAAATTCGATAAGCTTTCCTATACGGAAATTGCAGGGGAGATTCTGCGACATTGCCCGATGGAAACGAAGCAGAGGTATCCCTTATCCCTTCTTCGACTTTGCTATGCGCTTTTTGCCGATGCCGCTTTTACGGAATATCAGCAGCTTTTGGAGGAAGCGAAGGACATCATCTGTGATGGGAATGACCCCAATCTTCTGGGAGAATGGGAGCTGATTGCCGCCTTTCAGGATTTCCCCAATCTGGAAAAAATGGAACAGCATTATCAGCGGGCAAAACGCCTGATGACAGCGCCATCTGTTATCTTTACGGTGGGAGAGCCGTTTTTGTTCGGCAGTATTTCCATGTGGCGGCTGTTCTATACAAAGCCGGGCGAATTGGAACGAACCGCCGAAACGCTGGAACGCGTCATGCAGCTGTATAATTCCCTGACAGCAGGGCATGGCAGCGGTGCGGCGGAGCTGTATCGGGGCGAGGCCTGCTGTGCGCAGGGGCGCTTCGCCGATGCGGAAATTTACGGCTATCAGGCGCTGTATGCGTCTCTGCAAAGAAAGAATGCCTGTGTGACCTATGGTGCGGTGCTGCTTCTTGGCACCAATGCAGTCTATCGCGGAGATTTGGCGGCATGGAAGCGGACCTTGGACTATCTGGAGGATCCGGCGCATACCTATGCCTTCCTGCAGGATACCTTTCTGGATGTGTGCATGAAGGAAACGGTACAGAGCTATTTTGCCATGCTGCAGCCGAAGGAGAGCAGATTGCGAAAACGCCTGCAAGCGGCATCCAATCGGCTGTATGATTTGAATTTTACAAACAGTGCCATCAAGGGCGTGCGTATTCCAAGAATTATTCTGAAGAAGAATTATCATAAGGCGATTGGGATTTTGGAGGTAGCATTGAAGATAGATACAAGGCTGATTGCCCTTCCGTCCCAGCTTTTTATCCATACCAATCTGGCGCTTTGCTATTTTGCCATCGGACGCAGCCGAAAGGCGGCGGAGCATCTGGAATTTACGCTTTCCTTGGCAGAACGGGATCAGGTGCTTTCGTTTGCGGCTTATTTCCGCGAATATCTGGAGCCGTTGTTTTATCTGCCCTCTGTTTCCAGAAAATATGCCGCTGTCATTCAGGAAATCCGTAGCCTGCCGATACAGAATATCCCTGCTGTGCCGGAATGGAAGGCGTTCACGCCCAAGCAGGAGAATGAATGGGAGGAGCCGCTCAGCAAACGGGAGCGTGAGATTGCAGAGCTTGCGGCAAGAGGACTTCGCAACGGAGAAATTGCCGAAATGCTGCATATTTCCGAGGGTACGGTCAAGAATCATCTGAAGATTGTGTTCCGAAAATTGAATATCGACCGCCGTTCCAGTCTAAGGGGACGGTTGCGTTAAGAAAAAGATGAAAAATGTCCCTTTCGTGATATACCATAAAAGCGGAAAAATTTGTAAAATAAAGGAAGATAGAGTTCAGTTGCGTGCATTTGTCCGCAGAGGAAAAGGGGCATTTTTCCTGCGGGAGGGAACAGGTGCAGATGAACAGTACCCATAGCAGAAATGCAAAAAGCGAAGTGCAAAAAGCGAAATGTAAAAAGCATGGAGGGGAGGGAGTTTTTTTGGTACAGGCTGAGAAATTGCTGTTATGGGATATTTTTCAGGGGAAATCTATCAGAACGGAATCTCTGCACGCGGGGCAAAAATGTGGAAATGAAAGAGGGGCATAGCCGCGCGCAGAAATTCCAACAGGCGGAATGTGATAAGTTGGGCAAACGCATCCGTCGGAACCTTTGTGGTACAGGTAGATACACCAAAGCGAAGGATCGGAAAATGGTGTGCAAAGGGGCGGCTGTCTTGGCATAGAATAATCAGCAGACCCTTTGCAGGCGAGAAAGGCTTTGGTGCAATCGGTAAGTGCAAATACATAGAAGAAGGAGCCGCAGTGGGGATACCCCCGTTACGGCTCCTTCTTCGCTGCGTTCTGTGGCGTTACCATGCGTATTTATTGATATCCTCAAGCGTAATGCCGGGGTGCAGTGCAATGTTGATGCTGTTGGCAATGATGTTTGCCAAACGATCCACAACGGCATCCACCTCCTTCGGTGTCACGAACAGATTGCCTGTATATGGCCCGAGGATTTCGGCAATCATCTGATATTTTTCCTCCTGCTCCAGATCGGCAAGCGTCTCGTAAAACGCCGTTCCCTTTTCTGTCTGCCGAATCATTTCCTCCAGAATACAGTCCATTGTGTCATTTACAAGTGTTGCGGCATCCACAACGGTCGGCACGCCAATCGCAATCACGGGAATCCCCAGATGTGCCTCATCCAACAGCATGCGCCGATTACCGACCCCTGCGCCCGGCGCAACGCCGGTATCGCTCATCTGGATAGCGGCGTTAATGCGGTTGGAGCGGCGCGCGGCAAGGGCATCAATCGCAATCAGCAGGGAAGGGTGCAGCTTATCCACAATCCCCTTTACGATTTCTCCTGTTTCTATCCCCGTAATTCCCATTACCCCCGGGCTGACGGCGGCAACAGGGCGCACAGCCTTCTCAATTTCCGCAGGAAGTGTGCCGCTGAGGTGGCGCGTCACCAGAATTTTGGAAATTACCTTCGGGCCGAGTGCATCGGGTGTGATGTTCCAATTACCAAGCCCGATTACCAGAATACAATCCTCCCTTTTCGGCTTTGCCAGAGAGCGAATCTGCTCTGCCAGAAGTCCAATCAGCTTTTCGTGACAATCTGCATCATTTTCCTTTAGCTTTTCCGATTCCAGTGTAATATAATGCCCCATCGGCTTGCCCATGCGCGCGCTTCCCGCGGGAGAGAGGATGTGTACATGGGTAAGGGAATAGTCTGCCTGCTCGTCTGTTTCCACCGCTACGCCCTCAAGGGCATCCGTGGTGTCCTTCTGCGCCAGCTCCCGTGCCTCAATGGCAAGGTCTGTGCGGACAGAAAACGTCTGCGGTGCTTTTTTTTCGTCTTTTTCGTTCATGCTTTCACTGCCTTTCTGTATTTTCCTAGGGTTTTTCATTATTTTTTTCGTAGTTTTGAAAAGTATTCATTGACTTATTTCGTTCCATAAGGTAAAATATATCCGTTAAGTTAACCATGGGGTACTCGAGAGAGTGGGAAAAAAGCCCCAAGCCGTGTCGGAGGGAGCATGCCCTCAAGGTGGTTAATAGTAAGAGGAAAGAGCGATATTCCCCAAAATATCGACAGAGAAAACCACATTAAAGAAATTAGGAGGAAATAACATTGGCTAATATCAAATCTGCTAAGAAAAGAATCAAAGTGATTAACAAAAAAACACTGAGAAACAAAATGATTAAATCTCAGGTGAAAACAGCTATGAAGAAAGTAATCGTTGCTGTAAATGCAGGCGATAAGGAAACAGCAGCAGTTGCTCTGAAAAACGCAGTATCTGCAATCGACAGAGCATACATCAAAGGCATCTACCACAAAAATGCAGTAGCAAGAAAGAAATCTTCTCTGACAAGACTGGTAAACAGCCTGTAATTTTTTCAACAGATCTGAAGGGATATTCCAAACGGAATATCCTTTTTTTCTGCCCAAAAACAGCCTGACTTCGCAGGGGAGAAATTCTTGCTTTCCGCCGGAAAAGGGCATATAATGAAGAACAAGCGACATTTTGAGAAAAATTTTGAGAAAAAAGAGAGAATTTGATTTTTCGGAGAGCTGAAGGAGGAATTATTGATGCTGAAGGAAAAGGCAGGGCAGTATTATTTTGTGCAGGATAAAAGCTGTGCAGAGGCCATTCTGCTTGCGGCAAATGAAGCATATCATCTTGGCATGACAGAAGAAGCAACGAAGCTGTTTGCAGGCTTCCGTACCGGCATGGGCATGGGCGGCACCTGTGGTGCGCTTTCGGGTGCCATCGGTGTCCTGAGCAGCAAATATGGCACGAGAGAGGATTTAAAGACAATCTGCGCGGATTTTGTTGCCGCATTTGAACAAAAGCTGGCGCTCGGCACAACGGAATGTGCCCCTCTTGCGGCGAAGTATAAAACAGAGGGCAAACGCTGTCGGGATGCGGTGGAGCTGACCGCAGAGGCACTGGAGGAATTTATTGATAAGCTGGAGGGCAAGGCTCCTGCGGAGGGCTGTACCCTGCGCCCCGAGGATATCAAGCGCGTAAAGGGCATGGGCTTTTTGCAGCACAAGGGCACGAATCTGTTCAACGCCCGTGTGATTACCCGAAACGGACGCATTACCACGGAGGAGGCAAGTGTCATTGCGGAAGCAGCAAGGCTTTATGGTGATGGACACATGATGATGACCACCCGTCTGACGATTGAGGTTTCGGGGATTGCTTATCACGATATTGATGCCTTCTGCGCGCATCTGGCAAAGGCAGGGCTTTCCGTCGGCGGTACAGGCAGCAAGGTGCGTCCTGTGGTTTCCTGTAAGGCAACTACCTGTCAGTATGGTCTGTATGATGCCTATGCGCTGAGCGATGAAATCCATATACGCTTCTATCAGGGCTATCGTGGGGTATCCCTGCCGCATAAGTTCAAAATCGCAACAGGCGGCTGTCCCAATAACTGCGTCAAGCCGACCTTGAACGATTTGGGCATCGTGGGCGCAAGAGTGCCGCAGTATCATGCGGAGGATTGCCGTTCCTGTCAGAAATGTCAGTTGGAGGAGGCTTGTCCCATCCATGCGGCGAAGAAAAACGCAGACGGCAAGCTGGAAATTGATGCAGAGCTTTGCAACCACTGCGGTCGCTGTATCGGCAAATGTCCCTTCCATTGCAATGATGAGGGCGTGGATGGCTATAAGGTCTATGTCGGCGGACGCTGGGGCAAAAAGATTGCCCATGGGCAGATGCTTCATAAAATCTTTACGGATCAGAATGAGGTTCTGGATACCGTGGAAAAGGCAATCCTCCTGTTCCGTTCCGCAGGGGAAAGCGGCGAACGCTTTGCGGATACCATCAATCGCATCGGCTTTGCGAACGCGGAAAAAATCCTTTTGAGCGATGAATTGCTGCAGAAAAAGGCAGAGATTCTGGGATTGGATGTTGTCGGCGGCGCAACCTGCTAAAAAAGAGTATTCAGAAAGAAATTGCTTGAAAATAAGACTGCTTTGAGGGAGACTTCGAAGCAGTTTTTTATTTTATACAAAGCAGATAGGAATTTTATCGTCATTTGATTCTTTTTATGGTAAAATAGGAAAAAAGAAAGGTTCAATCCGAAGGGAGGATTCCTGCGTGAATTTTGTAGATAGCATTATCAAAAAAAGAGACGGCGGCAAGCTGACAAAAGAAGAAATCGCCTTTTTTGTGAAGGGCGTGACGGATGGCACTCTGCCCGATTATCAGATTTCCGCATTGCTGATGGCAATTTTTCTGAAGGGCATGGATACGGAGGAAACGGCACAGCTGACCATGGAAATGGCACATTCGGGCGGTATGTTTGACCTCTCCGCTCTGGCAGGCTGCAAGGTGGATAAGCACAGCACAGGCGGTGTTGCGGATACCACAACGCTGATTCTTGCGCCCTTGGTTGCATCTGTAGATGTGCCTGTGGTAAAAATGAGCGGTCGGGGGCTTGGCTTTTCCGGCGGTACGATTGATAAGCTGGAATCCATCCCCGGCTTTCGGGTGGATGTGACAGAGGAGGAGGCACTGCACTTTGCACAGGAAAGCGGCATTGTGCTGATGAGCCAGACAGATAATCTCACGCCTGCGGATAAAAAGCTTTATGCTCTCCGCGATGTAACAGGAACGGTGGATAGCATCCCTCTGATTGCGGCAAGCATTATGTCGAAAAAAATTGCCGCAGGCGCGGATGCAATCGTACTGGATGTGAAGTGCGGCAGTGGTGCCTTTATGAAAAATGCGGCGGATGCAGAAAGGCTTGCAGGCATTATGGCAGATATGGGCAGGCATGTCGGCAGAAGGGTAACGGCGGTCATCAGCAGTATGGCACAGCCCTTGGGCATGTATATCGGCAACAGCCTTGAGGTAATGGAAGCCATCGAGGTGCTGAAGGGCAATGTCGGCGGTGATTTGCTTGAGGTTTCTCTGACGCTGGGCGCAAATATGCTCCTTCTGGCGGAGCGCGTGCAGAGTGAGGAGGAGGGCAAGGCACTTCTGCTCGAAAATATCAGAAACGGCAAGGGGCTTGCAAAATTTAAGGAGCTGCTGACACAGCAGGGCGGCGATGTCCGCATCATTGAGGATTACAGCCTGCTTCCTTTGGCAGAGGAAAAATGGGAAGTAAAAGCAACGAAATCGGGGTATCTTACCCGTATGGATACAGCCATGATTGGCAGAGCCTCGCAGGAAACCGGAGCAGGGCGGATGTTCAAGGGACAGCCGCTGGATTTTGGCGCAGGTATTGTCATGAAAAAACGCACAGGTGATGTAATTGCAACAGGTGAAACCTTGGCGGTGGTATATAGTAAGAGCAGAGAAAAATGTCAGAGTGCGGCGGATTTCCTGCAGAAAGCCATCACAATCGAGGCTGCACCGCTGACAGAGCAGACACCTTTGATTTTGAAAACCATCAGACAGGAGGGTTAAGCATGAAAAGAGCGATTATTATTGTACTGGACAGCGTTGGCATTGGCGAGCTGCCGGATGCGGCGGATTTTGGGGATGTTGGCAGCAACACTCTGGTCAATATCAAGAAGGTGCGTCCGCAGACGAGTTTGCCCAACCTCTGCGCCTTAGGCTTGGGGGATATCCAAGGCAAGGATATCTCGCTTCTTGGCGAGGTCGCCGCACCGAAGGGCTGCTACGGCAAAATGGCAGAACGCTCCATCGGCAAGGATACCACAACAGGGCATTGGGAAATGGCAGGCATTATCACCAAAAGACCCTTCCCGACCTTTACGGAAACAGGCTTCCCCAAGGAGGTCATGGATGCCTTTGAAGCGGCAATCGGCACAAAAACACTCGGCAACTATGCCGAATCCGGTACGGTCATCATTCAGGATTTAGGTGTGGAGCACATGAAAACAGGCTACCCCATCGTCTATACCTCTGCGGACAGCGTGTTCCAGATTGCGGCGCATGAGGATGTCATTCCTGTCCAAAAGCTGTATGAAATGTGCGAAAAGGCAAGAAAAATCCTGACGGGGGAGTATAGCGTTGGGCGTGTCATTGCGCGTCCCTTCATCGGCAATGCAAAGGATGGCTTCACCCGCACCAAAAACAGAAGGGATTTCTCTCTGGAGCCGACAGGCCCGACCATTCTCGACCTCACAAAGGCGAAGGGCATGGAGGTTGTGGCTGTCGGAAAAATCGAGGATATCTTCGAGCATCGCGGCATGACCCGTACCGACCATACCACCAATAACCACGACGGCATTGAAAAGACCATTCAGTTCCTGAAAGACGATTTTGAAGGACTGCTGTTCACCAATCTGGTCGATACCGATATGATTTACGGGCACAGAAACGATGTGGAGGGCTACGCAGGCGCACTGGAATATTTCGACAGCAGGCTGCCCGAAATTCTGGCACAGTTGAAGGAGGAGGATGTGCTTTTCATCACGGCAGACCATGGCTGCGATCCGACCACGCCCAGCACCGACCATTCCAGAGAATACGTCCCTATTCTGGCTTACGGCAAGCCGATTCGGGAGGGCATTGACCTTGGTGTCAGAAAGACCTTCGCAGATCTGGGGCAGACCATTTCCGATTATCTGGGTCTGGATGCTCATTTTGAGGCAGAAAGCTTCTGGAAGGAAATCGCGAAATAAAACGGGAGCGCCTGCTCTTTTATGGGGCAGCTCTTCCTGCTTCATATACAAAGGAGAAGTTCTATGAAAAATATAGAGGAAATCACAATCAGACCTGTAACCGAGGCAGATGCAGAGAAACTGCTCGCCATTTATGCCCCCTATGTAACCGATACCTTCATCACCTATGAATATACCGTTCCGACCGTAGAGGAATTTCGGGAACGCATCCGCAATACCCTGCAGACATATCCCTATTTTGCGGCAGTGGAAAACGGCAGAATCATCGGCTATGCCTATGCCTCCGCATTTCATCCCAGAAGGGCGTATCTCTGGTCTGCGGAAGCAACGGTTTATCTGGAACGCGGGGTGCGTGGGCGCGGTGTCGGCAGGCTGCTGTATGAAAGGCTGGAGGAAGCGCTGAAGCAGCAGAATGTGCAGAATGTCAATGCCTGCATTGCTTATCCGAATCCGCAGAGCATTGCCTTCCATGAAAAAATGGGCTATCGTGCGGTCGGGAAATTCACCGACTGCGCCTATAAGCTGGAGCAGTGGCTCGGCATGATCTGGATGGAAAAAATGCTGGGCGCACACGAAAATCCCCCGAAGGAATTTATTCCCTACCCCGAAATTCTGAACTAAAACGGGAACAAAGTTGAGAAATTTTCGTCAGAAGGGATAGACCTGTGAAATTGTGGGATTTGTTGCAAGAAAGCGGGTTTTGTAGTATACTGAACAGATAACTGTGGGTATCATTGTGAATGAAGGAGAACATTTATGGAAGAAACAACAATCGTGATCATGTTGAAGGATGAAGAAACCGGCTTTCTGGATAAGGAGCTTGGCTCCTATTCCGTTCACGAAAGGGCAGAGCTGATCTGGAGCATTTATGTCAAGAGCAACGAGGTTGTGCTTCGCTTAAGCTGCGACAGAGAGCTTGAGGATTGGGAATACGAAGCGGTTTTTGATTATTACGATACAGAACCTGTAGGTGCTCTGGTGGATACCATCATAGAGGAGGAGGGGCATTGCGACCCCGTCTGGATTGTTGGGTTCCCCTTTATTGATGATCAGGATGCCATGGAAGAAAAGCTTGCAAAAATCCTGCAGGCACATGAAAAAGAGCTCTGTTCTGTTTTTGATGCAATTAAGGATAAAGAGGATGATTACCGTGAGGAATAAAGGTATCTTTTGCCTGCTTCTGGCTGTTTGCGTGTTCCTGATGAGTAGCTGCAACCTAAGCAGCCCCCTTCCCCCTGATGCAGATGCTGCGGATGGAAAGGGCGGCACAACGGAGATTATCGTGCCGGGTGGAAAGACGGATAAAGCCGATGAAAGGCAGGCGGCTGAAAAGGCCAAGAACGATGAAAAAAAGAACGAAAAGTCGGACAGCAAGAAAAGCACGCAGAATAAGCCCTTTTGGCAGGCATCCAAGGTGTATGACACCCTGACGGCGGTTGCCGCGGCGGCACAGCAGGATTATAAGGTCAACGGCGCGAAACGCGGTTGGATGAGCAAAAACGGCAAGCTTTACGGCTATTATGATGGCTGCTACATAACTCCTGACATGCTGGTGAAGGAGGGCTATCTGGAAAGCGGTCTGGATACGGATGGATTTGAGCTCCTGCTGATTGATGGAGAGGACTTGGCGGCGTATAATGGCGCAAGCGTTTCCTCAGGCAATATGAATTTCGGCGTATTTGCGGCAGTGAAGCAGAACGGGAAATATCTGCTGGCCTCTCCGAGCGGCAAGGCGGGGCAGATTGTCCAGTCTGATTATCAGTCGCTTCTGGCAAAATATAACCAGAGTCATGGCAATATCGGGCGGCTGTCCTCCGCAACGGCGGAATATGGGCGGATTCTGAATTATATCTGCCTGTATGAAGGGCGTTTCGCGGATTATTATGTGCGTGAAATCCGAAAGGATAATAAATATGCCGTTGTGGTATTTTCCACCACAGGCAATACGGCAAATATCAAGGAATATGTTCTGAAGAATGATAATGGCTTTTGGGAGGTTGTCTATCCCAATGTGCAGATGGACGCTTATCCCATTACTGCCATCAATCGGCTGATTCCCGATTTTAATGTGGAGGCTCTGCCGAAATATAACCTTGCGGCATGGCGCGGTCTGGTGAAGGCGGAGCAGGGCGGCGCAGTGGCGGCGATGTTCGGGAAGTATTATATTACCAGCAAAACGCAGATTCAGTATCAGTGTGCAACGGCGAACTGTGCGTATTTCCGCCTGACAGACGGCTCTCGCTATGTTGCCTATTCCAACGGAGATTACTGGACGGCGGCACCCGTTTCCTCTGATATTGCGGCAAGGAATTATTTCATGGAACGCACCGGCGGCGATTACAGCTTTATTATTCTGGATGATTAAAAGAGGGTGGTTTTATGACAAAGACCAATGTGATGCGTCTTCTGGAGGCGGCAGGGATTGCCTACCGCACTGCGGAGTATGAATATGATGAAGCGAACCTTTCGGGACTGCATGCGGCGGAGCAGGTTGGTATGGATGCGGAGCAGGTGTTTAAAACACTGGTAACCAGAGGGGATAAAACGGGGATTCTGGTATTCTGTATCCCTGTGGATATGGAACTGGATTTGAAAAAGGCGGCATCTGTTTCCAAAAATAAGAAGGTGGAAATGACGCACATGAAGGAGCTTCTGGGGCTGACGGGCTATATCCGCGGCGGCTGCTCCCCAATCGGGATGAAGAAAAAATACCCCACCTTTATTGATGAAACCTGTATCCTCTTTGATGAAATCGCGGTCAGCGCAGGGGTGCGCGGCGAACAGGTGATTCTGAATCCGCAGGATTTGATACAGTATATCGAAGCGACAGAGGCAGACATCACAAAGCCGATGGAATAAAACAAAAAAGAAAAATAAAAAAATAAGAAGAAATAAGAAAACAGCGACTTCCGAGAAACCGGAAATCGCTGTTTTTTGCTGTTGCTTTTCTGTTATTTTGTAATTTTAATGCTCTCGCTGGGAGCGCTTTCCTGTCCGCCAATCACTGTGGTCACACGCAGATAGCAGGTACTGTTGACAGAGATACCAAAGCACTGTGGATACCCCCAGTACCATTTTTCGTTGCTGTTATTGCTGATGCGTGTGTATGGCCCATCCGGCGTGAGGGATTTGTATACATAATAATGGTCTGCGCCGTAAACGGGAGCCCATGAAACGTATGCGTAGCCGTCCTGCGCCAACCTTGCGCGCAGATTCTGCGGTGCGGATGGGGTATAGGTGTAGCCCTGCATTGCGCTGAGCGGCAGAGAAAGCTTCTGCGGCACCTGCAATACCTGTGCGATGGGGATAGAGAAATAATGCGAGTCCCCAAAGAAGGAGGTCATGCCGATGACCTCGCCGGTGCTGTTGAATAAAGCACCGCCGCTGCTGCCGGGGGCAATGACGGCGGAGGTGGAAATCACATCCGTATCATAGCCGTTGATTGTGCCTGTGCTGACAGTGTTGCGCGCGCCGCCGGGAGAGCCGATGGACGTAACCGCATCCCCAACCTTGTAGGAAAAGGCGGGCGTTGCGGCAGAAAGACCCGTTTTTTCGATTCGCAGAAGGGCGATGTCGGCGGAAGTATCAAGTCCGACTACGGTTGTCGCGCCTTGATAAATCGTGCCGTCCGCAAACACAAACTGCGCGGTTGCCGCACCCTTAATTACATGGTAATTCGTGGCAATCAGGCCATCTGCGGAAAGCACAATGCCACTGCCCTGCATTTTATTCGTCTGGATATAAACAACGGAATCATTGTTTTCTGTCTTTTCCGGTGCCGTATATTCCGCGGAATGGATGGAAACCGAGGAGGTGCTCTGGTTCCATGTGACCTCTGCGCCGCTGTATTCGGCTAAGAAGCGAAGCGGTACGAAGGTGCGCCCGTTCCTGATTGTTGCGGGAGCATCAATAGAAACCGCTTTGCCATTGACGGTGGCTGTTTTTTCGTCAGGATGCAGGGAAATCTGTATTTCGTCCTTTTCTGCGAGGACGGTTTTGCTTTCCTCCTGCCATGCAACAGAATACCCCAGAGATTCCAGAATGCCGCGCATGGGTACTAATACGCGGTCGTTTTCGATAAAGGGAGCTTCAGCAAACGAAACAGCCTTATCATCCAGAAAAATGCGAATGGATGCCGCTGCCGCTGTCTGCATGGAGCATAAAAAGAGAAACAGAAAGAGGAAACCTCCTCTTACCAATCGTTTCATGGTGGTTCACTTCCTTTCTAGTGTAAAGTATATCACAGAACAGGGCCTTGCGGACAAAATTTAGAAAAATTTAAGAAATGTGCGCGCATGGCAGGAGGATTTGATTTTTTCCTGTATTTATAGTATCCTCTTAGGACGGAGGTGAGGATAATGTTTGAACGAATTACGGAGAAAACCTTTGATGAAATTTTTCCCTTGCTGGAAAGCGCGTTTCCTGTGACAGAATTACGCGTAAAGGAGGACCAGCGCGCACTGCTCGGGGAGCCATGCTATCGGCTTTACGGCGTGCGCAGAGAAGGCGCGTTTGCGGCAATCTTTGCGACATGGGAAATCGAGGATTTTTTATATATTGAGCATTTTGCGGTAAAAGAGGAATACCGCAACGGCGGCTACGGCGGCATGCTTCTGGATGCGCTTCTGGCGGAGAAAAAACGCCCGATGGTGCTTGAGGTGGAGCTGCCGGAGGATGCGCTGACAAGGCGGCGGATTGGCTTTTATGAGCGGCATGGGCTTGTGTTCAACAGCTATCCCTATTTGCAGCCGCCTATGCGAAAGGGGCAGGGAGTCCTGCCGCTGCGGCTGATGACGAAGCCTGCCGCCATTGATGCAAAAACCTATCAGCGGTATAAGAAACGGATACACAGCATCGTATATAAATATGAGGGTGATTTGTAATGGGCTATTGCTTTGGAATTGATATCGGCGGCACAACGGTGAAAATCGGGCTTGCGGCAGAGGATGGAGCGCTTCTGGATGGGTGGGAAATTCCGACCCGAAGGGAGCCGACACCGGAGGGTCTTCTGTTGGACATCAGGGTGTCCATACTGGACAGATTGGACAGGGGACTGGACGGGGAAAAAAAGCAAAAAATCCGCAGAGCGGACATCCTCGGCATCGGCATGGCTGCCCCCGGTGCGGTGACGGCGGATGGCATCCTGCATGGCGCGGTCAATATCGGCTGGAGAGATGTGGCACTTGCCGAGGAGGTAGAGCGCATCCTCGGCATTTCACCCGTCTGCGTTGGGAATGATGCCCGTCTGGCGGCGTTGGGCGAAGCAGTCTACGGCGCAGGTGTCGGGGCGAGGAGCATGCTCATGGTGACGCTTGGCACGGGAGTCGGCGGCGGCGTGGTGCTGAACGGGAAGGTTCTCATGGGGGAAAGCGGTGTGGCAGGCGAAATCGGGCACATGACGGTGAATCCCTTTGAGACGGTGCGCTGCAACTGCGGCAAAACGGGCTGCCTGGAGCAATACGCCTCTGCGACGGGGATGGTGCGCGTGGCGAAGCAGATGCTTGCGAAGCGGAGAGAGGATTCCCTGCTGCGGCAGAAGGAGGTAACGGCAAAGGCCCTCTGGGATGCGGCGAAGGCAGGCGATGCGCTTGCCAATGAGATTACGGATGCGGTTTCGGCGTATCTGGGGATGGCACTTGCCAATGCGATGTATCTTGTGGATACGGAGAAAATCGTATTTGGCGGCGGCGTTTCTAAGGCGGGGGAGCTGCTTCTGCAAAAAGTCGAAAAAGCCTACAGGAGCAGGGTTTTTGCGCACAGCAGAGAAAAGGAGTTCCTTTTGGCAAAGCTGGGCAATGCTGCAGGGATGCGCGGCGCGGCGGCATTGTTGCTGCAGAAAATCAGATAGGAGCATGTAAATAGTGGACAAAAACGGTGTTAAGTTTTTGTGAAAATATGCTGAAAAAGAAAAATGACAAAAATTCCGCGCAAAAAAGAAGGAAAACACGGAGTTTTGGAGAATTTACAATATAACAGGAAACATCCGAAGCGGATATCCTGTCAAATTATGAATGATTCAAAGGCATACCACCGGAAAACTATTTAAAGGGGGAGATTGCAATGGTTAAAATTCTTGCAGGCGAAAAAGGTGAAGGCAAAACAAAAAGAATGATCGACATGGCAAATGCAGCCGGCAAAGAGGCAAAGGGCAATATTGTCTTTGTTGATGACGACAACAGCCACATGTACGATTTGCATTATAGCGTGCGCTTCGTAGAAACACCGAAGTTCATTATGGAAGATCCACAGGTATTCAGAGGCTTTGTGTGTGGTATCCTTTCTCAGAACAGCGATATTGAAACCGTCTACATTGATGGATTGAACCATATTATGGACAGAATCAGCGACGCAGATTTCACATCCTTCATTCAGGAATTGGATAAGACTTCCAAGGAAGCGGAAATGGATATGGTTATGATTATCAGCCGCAAAACAGATGCACTTCCTGCAGAGGTACAGCAGTATCTGATTTAATCTTTTAAAATTGAAACATTCATGAACCGAAAAGGGACTCTTTTTAGAGTCCTTTTTTATTGTAAAGGAATATTGTTTGCAAGAAAAAACAGTTGTAGGACAAAAAGGATAAAATGCGTTTAAATTTTTGTATAATTTGAAGAACAGAACAGTATTTCACTTTACTTTTTGGCTTTCTTTGTGCTAAAATACAGGCTATAGAACGTATTTTGTATGCAGAAATGGAAAAATAGAACAATTCTTTGTCTATTTTTTTAACGAAATCATGGAGAGAAACCAGAAAGGGAGAACAGACATGAACAAATTTCAGGAAATGTACCGTGCAAAACTGAAAACAGCGGAAGAGGTTGCAATGTATGTAAAATCCGGTGATATCTGTGCCTGTCCTACAGGCCTGGAGGAGCCCGAAACCATCTGTGCGGCTGTCGGCGAAAGAGCAAGACGCGGCGAAATCACAGGAGTACAGCACCATGCGATTCTGTCCGTAAAGGGCAATGCGTTTATGGACCCTGCACTCAAGGGTAAATATGATTATGTATCCTGGTTTACAGGCGGCGCAGGCAGAAAAGCGATTCAGCAGGGCTACTATACCTATGTACCGAATAACTACAGCACAGCACCCGGCTACTGGAGAGACTGCATGCCCAGACTGGATGTATTTTATGCTGAGGTTTCCCCGATGGATAAGCATGGCTATTTCTCCTGCGGCATGGCCGGAGCAGAGGTGGTTGCGCTGAGAGATAAGGCAACGATCATCCTGCTGGAGGTCAACGAAAAAATGCCCCGTGTTATGGGGAATAACCTGATTCACATTTCTCAGGTAACGGCTCTGTGCGAATCCTGCCATGAGCTGCTGGAGCTGCCCGAAACCGTACTGACAGAAACAGATAAGAAAATCGGTCAGATGATTGCGGACGAGGTTCCCAACGGCGCAACCCTGCAGCTGGGGATTGGCGGCGTTCCCAATGCGGTTGGCGTTCTGCTGCGCGATAAGAAGGATCTGGGTCTGCATACCGAAATGTTTACAGACAGCATGGTTGACCTGCTTGAATGCGGCGCAGTTACCAATATGAAAAAGCCCATCAATGTCGGCAAAACGATTGCCACACTGGCTTGGGGCACAAAGAAAATGTACGAATACATGGACGATAACCCTGCATTTGAAATGCACCCCGTTGATTATACAAACAACCCCTATGTCATCGGTCAGCATGACAACTTCATTTCCGTGAATGCCTGTGTAGAGATTGACCTGTTTGGTCAGGTTTGTGCGGAATCTCTGGGCACACTGCATTACAGCGGTTCCGGCGGTCAGGTGGACTTCGTGCGCGGCGCGAACCTTTCCAAGGGCGGCAAGGGCTTTATCGCGATGACCTCTACCGCGAAAAACGGTACGGTTTCCAAGGTAAAACCCGTGCTGACACCCGGCTCCATTGTGACAACCTCTAAGAATGAAGTGGACTTCCTGGTAACGGAAAACAACATCGTTCGCCTGAAGGGCAGAACCGCAAGCGAAAGAGCGAAAATGATTATCTCTCTGGCGGCACCCGAATTCAGAGACGAGCTACTGTTTGAAGCAAAGAAAATGAATCTGATTGTATAAGTGGTAGTAATACAAAAGCCCGACCGAAAGGTCGGGCTTTTGTGTTGCGTTTCGGATAGATTTATGGTATGTTGAAACAAAACCATGGAAAAAGGAGGTAGGAGCGGTGAGAAAAAGCTGGGACGAATATTTCATGGAAATTGCCGAAATTGTGAAAACACGCTCGACCTGCCTGCGCAGACAGGTGGGGGCGGTGATTGTAAAGGATAACCGTATTATTACGACAGGCTACAACGGTGCGCCCTCGGGGCTGCGCCACTGCACGGACATCGGCGGCTGTGAACGGGAGCGGCTGCATATTCCCTCGGGACAGCGGCATGAGCTTTGCCGCGCACTGCATGCGGAGCAGAACGCCATCATTCAGGCGGCGAAGGTAGGCGTGAGTACGGAGGGGGCGACGATTTATATTACTTTGCAGCCCTGCGTCATCTGTGCGAAAATGCTGGTTAACGCAGGCATTACGCGCATTGTACACAGGGGCGAATACCCCGACCCTCTTTCGCAGTCCATTCTGGCAGAGGCAGGCATCGAGGTTATGGCAATGGAATAGGTTTGACTGCAATTTATGACCCTGAATCGGATGGATTCGGGGTTTTTTGTTTGGCTTGCGCTTTCTTTCTGCTTTGGGTATAATGAAGCTAAAAGAGAAACGAATGTTCTCTTTATTCTGAAGAAATTTGGTGAGAGTATGATTTCCTATATCAAAGGCACATTGGAGCGGCGCGGCGAGAATGACATTATTGTGGAGGCGGGCGGTATCGGCTACCGTATTTTTGTTTCCCCTGCCACATTGGCGAAGCTGCCGCAGACGGGCGAAGCAGTGCAGATTTTTACATATTTCAGCGTGAAGGAGGATGGTATGAGCCTGTACGGCTTTGCGGCGAGAGAGGAGCAGGAGATGTTTGAGAAGCTGCTGCTGGTAAACGGCGTAGGCCCGAAGGGGGCATTAGGCTTTCTTTCGGTGCTGAACCCCTCCGAAATTGTGATGGCAATTTTATCGGATGATGTGAAAACGCTTTCCAAGGCACCGGGAGTCGGCAGAAAAACGGCACAGCGCGTGATTTTGGATTTGAAGGATAAATTCAAAACAGAGGATGCGGTTTCCTCGTTTGAGGGAGCGGCAGGCATTGCGGAAGGCGTTGGCGGCGGTGATGCGAAATTTGAAGCGATTGATGCCATGACGGCGTTGGGCTACAGCCGCAGTGAGGCGGCACAGGCGGTCAATGCGGTTGCGGCAGAGGGCATGACAACAGAGGATATTTTGAAGGCGGCGCTCAAGCGCATGATTACCTTCTGAGGATAGAGGACAGGTGTTTTAGTTGGAAAACAGACGAATTTTGACGACAGGCTTACGGGAGGAAGACCGCGAGCTGGAGCCAAAGCTGCGCCCTGCTACGCTGGAAAGCTACATCGGGCAGGAAAGCGTAAAGGAGAATATGCGCGTGTTTATCGAGGCGGCAAAGCAGAGGAAAGAGGCACTCGACCATGTGCTTTTATATGGCCCGCCGGGGTTAGGGAAGACCACGCTCTCGAACATCATTGCAAATGAGATGGACGTGCATATCAAGACGACCTCCGGCCCTGCGATTGAACGCCCGGGGGATATGGCGGCGGTGCTGAACAGCTTAAATGAGGGGGATATTCTCTTTATTGATGAAATTCATCGGCTGAACCGCATGATTGAGGAGATTCTTTATCCTGCGATGGAGGATTTTGTGATTGATATTATGATTGGCAAGGGGCCGGGGGCGCGCTCTGTGCGGCTGGATTTGCCGCGGTTTACGCTGATTGGCGCAACGACTAGAATCGGGCTTCTGACTGCCCCTTTGCGCGACAGATTCGGCGTGGTGCAGCGGCTGGAGCCATACAGCGTGGAGAATCTGAAAATCATTCTGAAGCGCTCCGCTGCGGTGTTGCAGGTTGAGATGGAGGAAGGCGGTGCAGAGGAGATTGCGCGCCGCTCCCGTGGGACACCGCGACTGGCGAACCGCATGCTCAAGCGTGTGCGTGACTTTGCACAGGTGCGCTATGACGGCGTGATTACGGAGGAAGTGGCGAGATTCGCACTGGATTTACTGGATATTGACAAGGTGGGGCTTGACCAGACGGACAGAAAGATGCTGCTGACGATGATTGAAAAATTCGGCGGAGGGCCAGTTGGGCTGGATACCCTTGCGGCATCCATCAACGAGGAATCCGAGACGATTGAGGATGTTTATGAGCCGTATTTATTGCAGCTGGGGTATATTCAGCGCACCCCCAGAGGACGCGTGGTGACAAGGCTTGGCTATGCCCATTTCGGCATGACACCGCCTGAGAATTGAAAGGAGAACAAAATGAAATTAAAGATAAACGAAGTGATTGCGGACGTAAGAGATGAGCTGCTTTGCTACGAGGAGGGCGAAGCGGTGGTAGATAGATGGGAAAAGGAATTTCGGGAATGGATTGAGAAAAACAAGGGCAAGCACAAGGATGTTGTTGCCGACAAGAACGGCGTTTTTCTCAAAATCAAGGATGAGGAGGAAATTTTCGAGATTGCGGATTCCTATTTGGATGCCATTGCGGAAGGAAATGTAAAGAAATATTGGGAAAAGTTTTGAGGGAAATACAGACTTTCTAAGATTTTTTTAAGATTCTTAAGAATCGGGCGGCGCTGTTGTGTCGAAGAATGTTTTCTGCTATGCTGAAAGAAAAGGTCAGCTTTTGAAAGGGGGACACAATATGAGATGTGCGGCGGATTTTCGGGCAGAGGCCAGAGCGGCGTTGAAGGGACGTTGGAAGCTTGCGGTTGGGGTAGGCTTTCTTGCGGCAATTCTGGGCGGTGTTGTCGGTATTGGTGCGCCTGATGTAAAATTTGGTCTTGTGGACGGCAATTTCCAGATTTATTTGGATGTGCTCGGGCAGAGTCTAAATCCGGTAGAGATGATGCGCAGCATCGGCGTGGGCAGCGCTTTTGATGTTTGGCATTATTTTTCCGTGGTCGCTGTTCTGGTTGTAATCGCGCGGATTATTATCGGATCGTTTGTTGAAGTCGGTTATGCGAGATTCAATATGGATTTGATTGATGGTGAGGAAGGCAGGTTGGAAACGCTGTTTCGGTATTCCAAACAGTGGGGAACGATGCTTGCGGCAGAATTATTGCAGGTGGTGTATATCCTCGGTTGGATGCTGCTGTTCATCATTCCGGGTCTTATTGCGGCATATCGTTATAGCCTGACAAGCTATATTCTGGCAGAGAATCCCGAAATGGACGCGAATGATGCCATTACCCGTTCCAAGGAGCTGATGAAGGGGAATAAATGGCGGCTGTTCTGCCTGAGGTTCAGCTTTATCGGCTGGGATATTCTTTCGATTCTTACATTAGGGATTGGGGATTTGTGGCGGACACCTTATCAAAATGCGGCAACAGCGGCATTCTACAGAGAGTTGGTGCCTTTGGAAAAGGAAGAGGAAACAGAGGAAATGCAGGAAACACAGACAGAAGAAGATGTTATTTCGGAAGAATAAAATAGAAAAAGGAAAGTCCTTCCCATGGGGGTAAGCCTGTGGGAGGGACTTTTTTGTTGCAGGAATTTATAGGCATTGGTCGGTTTCGGAGGGGATATACTGCACGATATCGCAGATATTGCAGTTTAAAATGCGGCAGAGGTCATTCAAGGTCTTGGTGGAGACATCTTTATTGTGCTTCAGCCGATGCAGAGTGCTATGAGACAGATGATGCTTATTTGTCAGTGTATACCAGTTTTCTTCGGATTTTTCCAGCGTATCCCAAAAAGGAGAATAATCAATCATTGTCTCACCCCTTATAAAAGTTTATGGAATAAGCATAAAATATATTCTTCTGCTTGAATATCTTCGGAATAACGAATATAATGTGAGTATATTCGTTAAAAAGAATATATTGTCATAAAAACAAGAGGGGAGAGGTAACATGAAAAAATGTGAAAAATGCGGAAAAGAATTCGAGGACAGCATGCAGAGCTGCGATACCTGCGGCGGTGCGTTGACGGAGGAAAAACCGCAGGAAACAGAAGAAAAAACATTCTGTATTTACTGTGGCGGAGAAATTGCGGCAGGAGATACCTATTGCACGAAATGCGGTAAATCAGCTGTAGAGGAGGGGAAAAGGCATTGTATCCACTGTGGGACACCCTTGGCGGAAAACCAGAAATTCTGTGCGAAATGTGGGGCGAAAACGAACGTGGTTGTGATACCGAAGGGCGTAGAGACTGCGACGGAAAAGGTAACGGAAAAGATGAAACAGGTGAATACGAAAAAGACAAAGAGAATCTGTATTGCTGTGGTTGTAGTGCTGATTCTGGTATTATTGGGAAAAACGGTAATTCCACAGCTGACATCCACAGAGGATTATCTTGCGGCAGGAAATTATGCAGCTGCATATAAAAAAGCAAAGCCGGAAGAAAAGAAGGCAGTACTGGAAGAAAATCTGGTTGCGGTGATTTGTGCGGATGTGAAAGGAAATATGAAGGACCCGGATTCCTTTGATTTGCGTGAAGTATGGTGCGATCTGGAAGAAAATCGCGTTGCAATCGAATTCGGAGGGAAAAACGGCTTTGGCGGCATTGTTTCTAGCTTCGCGTATTATGAATTTGATAAGGATGAACAGGATTATGAATGGCAAACAAGTGTAAGTGATTTAGAAGATGAGGAAATATATACCTATCTGGATGATGCAAATGAAGAATTGGAAAAAATCTGGAAAAATATTATAAGAGGTACAATCAAGGAAATGCGGGATAAAAAGGGGATAAAATTGGACGATGCTGTAATTGACAGAATCAATGCTTTGAACGAGGAAGACCTTCTGGATGATGTTGTATTGATAGATGAGGTCAAGGAAATATATCCGACAGAGGAAGATGCCTGAATATATAAGGAAAGTCCTTCCCATGGGGGTAAGCCTGTGGGAGGGACTTTTTTGCATGATTATTCGGTTTCGGGGGGCTGTTTGGGGGTGATGCTTTCCCAGAAATCCGCTTTATCTATTTTCTTCAGCTTGCGCCACCTTGGCGCTTCCCCGTAGCTATGGCGGCACAGGGAGCGATAGCTGCAATAGGAGCAAGGGGTGCGCTGCCCATCGCGATAGGGGGCAGGGGTGATGATGCCTGCCTTCATGGCATCGCCGATTTCCTGCGTGCGCGTGGCAACGAAATCCAGAATGGCGGCATACTGCTCCTTGGTTGCGAGATTTGAGGCGGCGGTAGGGTCGCCTTTTTTGGTATAGCCGACAGGCACGATGGCGGAGCTGCGGCTTTCGGCAAGGCTATGGTCTAAGCCATGGATAAGGACATCCTCCTGCAAAAGCAGTCCCGACATTTGCATTTTTTCATAGAGGATTTTTTCGATTGCCTCGGCGGAAAGCTCCTCATCAAGGGCAAGGGTGGGGTCTGTGATGCGGAAATAAAAGACACCGCCCGGCTTGAAGGATGCGCCTGTTTTTTTATAATACTTGAGATACGCATCCAGATAAACGAGAAGCTGTAATTGCAGACCGTAATAAATATCTTGAAAATGGAAGGTCTTATTGCCCGATTTGTAGTCGATGATTTTGACATAGCGTGTGCCGTTGGCATCGAGCAAATCCACGCGGTCGATTTTACCGTTAAGAATCAGACTGCCGCCATCCTGTAGGCGAATGACAATCGGGGGAAGGGCTTCATGTGCGCCGAAGCCGACCTCGTAGCCTGCCGGAACGAAATCTCCCTGCTGTAAATGCTGCACCAGCGTCCATGCGGCACGGGTGGAAATGCGTTTCAGGCGGCGGATAAGGTATTGATTTGCGGCAGAATCCAGAAGGATACGATTGCCCAGACGAGGGGCGGCATCCTCTACGGCGGCATGGATACGGGCGGTGGTTTCTTCCTTCGTGAGCAATGTCCAAGGGAGGCTGTCCTGCTCCAATTTGTTGGAGAACAGTTCCAGAACCTCATGGAACAGAGACCCCAAATCGGGGGTATTGAGCTGATAAAGCCGCCGTTCCTCCGCCTTCAGACCATATTCCGCGAAGAAGGAGAAGGGGCAGCCTGCGAATCGTTCCAGACGGGAAACGCTCGAAAAAATATTTTTGCCGTAAAGCGCCTTTGCCGTTTTCGGGGAGAGCCGCTCGGGCTTTGCCGTTTTGCCGATGCCCTGCTTCAGAAGGGAAAGGTGCTTCTGCCATTGGCTGTTTTCGTCAAAAAAGCCGTAGATATCCTGCCAGAGGGGAGAAAGCGGCGCTTCTGCTGTTGCCTTCCGCATTTCGCCGCCAAGCAGATGGAAAACGGCGGCAGGGGCGGTTTCTTCTAAATCGAAGGCGGGCATGGGCTCGATTTGCAGACCTTCATCCAGACGCTGCAGCCGTTCAATCAGAGAGGAGGGGGACAGCTCCCGTCCCTCGGCATCATTGGCGGCATAGGTGAGCCATAGACCCTTGGAGGGTCTGGTTAAGCCGCGATAGATGAGGAATTGCTCCTCGAAGATTTTCTGCTTGCCGCCGCTTGCCAGCTCTACGCCTTGGGCGGTCAGAAGGTCGCGCTCGGCTTCGGTGAAAATGCCCTGTGCCGTGGCAGGAGAGGGGAGAACGCCTTCATTGACACCAAGCACGAAAAGATATTTGATTTCGGGCAGGCGGCTGCGTTCGATATCCCCAATCAGAAGGCAATCGGCGGTCGGCGGAATGACACCCATGGAGCATTTTTCCAGACCTGCCTTGAGAATTTTTGCCATTTCTTCTAAGGTGAGCTCTTCCTTGCCGAGGATGGCATCTGCCTTTTCCAGAACATCCATCACTAATTGCCAAATCTGGCGGTATTCCTCCGCCTTATTGAGATTGCCTGCGGCGGTGGCGGATTGCGCCCAGACATCGAGCGTTTCGGCGGCGTGGAGCTGCTCCAGATGGGAGAGCAATGCCTGCAAAAATTCCCGAAGGGGAAAGACCTTCTTCTGCGGAAGGGCAAGAAGGGGGGCGAAGGGCGCAAGCACCCTGTCCCGCAGAAGATTGACCGCATCTACGGCTTCTGCGCCCTCGCGTTGGATGCCATAATCCCAAGTATCCTGCCGCCACTTCCAGCCCTTGATGCCATAGGCAAGGACGTAGTTTTCCAGAATATCGATTTCCTCTGTGGAAAGCAGGCTCAAGCCGGATTTTAAATAGGAGAAAACGGCTTCATATTTAAAATCATACACCAGAATATCCAACAGAGAGGTCAGCAGGGTGACAAGGGGGTGTGCGGTGGTTTCGCGGCGCGCGTCAATAAAGCAGGGGATTTCGTATTCCTCTAAAATGCCGCGCAGACTCTTTTCGTAGACCTCCATAGCGTTTGTTACAATGGCAATCTGGCGGAAGCGCAGACCTTCCTCGCGCACCAGACGGAGGATTTTCCCTGCGGCACAGCGAATTTCCTCCTGCAGGGAAGGGCAGGCAACCACATGAACGCTTTCGGCAAGCGGTGCTTTGCGGAAAAAGCTGTGGAAATATTCCTGCTCCAGATTGCGGAGGGCATCCGTTTCGGCACGGAAATTTTTTTCAAGAAGGGTCGGCGGCACGGGGGCAAGCTGTAATTCTTCTGCCAGAGCAAGCAGCTTTTTCTTCGTCAGATATGGTTCGTAAAACGGCGCGGAGGGCGGCAGAAATGCACCGTAAAAGCTGTTTTTATCCATCGTCAGGGTGATATTGACCTGCGCGGAAAGCTGCAGCAGGCGGCGGATGACGCTGTATTCCTGCGGCGTGAAGCCGTAAAAGCCGTCCAGCCAGAATTCCGTATCGGCAAAGCCGAGGCTTTCATCCAGACGCTCCGCCAGAAGCCCAAGGGTTTCATCGGCGGAAATATATTCCTGCCTGAGAAAATCCAGATAGGAACGATAGATACGGTTCAAATCGGTCAGCTTTTCTCTTGCGGCATGGGAAAGCCCTTCCGCCTGCGCGAGGGTCTCCGTATCCTCCGGAGAAATGCGGTACTGAAAAAATTCGGAAATGGTCAGACCCAGCTGGTCGATAAAGCCGGGCTGCTCCAGAACGCTGTGGAAATAGGAAATATTGTCCTTTTCCGCCAGAAGGATTTTCCGCAGTGCCATTGCCTTGCCGATATCCCCCAGAGGGAGGCGATTGCCGATTCCCTTTTTGGAGAACACCCGATGCGCCAGACGACCGAAGCTGAGCACCTCGGCGGTGAGGATGGCGTTCTGCCCGGTTGAGGCAATCAAATCTCGTTCCGCCTGCGAGGTGAACTGCTCGGGCACAATGAGAATCTGCCGTTTCGCTCCCGTATTCGGTTGATGGATGATTTCCTCTATGCAGAGGTGGGTTTTGCCTGTGCCGGCTCTGCCGATGATGAAACGCAGTCCCATTTTTATCCCTTCTTTCTGATTCGTTTCTTCCTCTATGATACAAAAGGGACAGCCTTTTTTCAAGGGATGACAGCATAAAGAAGGAAAAAACGGAATATGGTAGGGATAAGAAGGACTGAGGAGGGGTTTTCGTGGGGCGCACGAGGTTTATGGTAGTAAAGGCGAAGGAGTTAATCAAAACAGCGGTGTTTGCGGTACTGGGTGTGATTATTCTGGTGGGGTTGATTACATTTTTTCTGAATATGGGGCAGCATGACGGCGCATATCGAGACGGTACCTATTATGAAGAAATACAGCTTGGCGAAGAAACGGCGGAGGTTGCGGTAACGATTGCGGAGGGGCGCATTGCGGAGGTTTCCATGGAGGAGGCAACAGAGGCGGTGGCGGTATTTTATCCCCTGCTGGCAGAGGTGACGGAAACGGTCGGGCAGGCGGTGATTGAGAGCCAATCGGCAGAGATTGCGGTGGAGAGCGAGAATCCACATTCTGCACAGGCGGTTTTGGATGCGGTGGCGGCGTGTCTGGAGCAGGCGGAGAAGTAAGCGCAGGTCGAAATCCTGATTTCGACTGAAAGAAAGTAGGGAGGAATACGCATGACGGAGCAGGAAAAACGCCGACGCAGGAGAGAGATGGAGCGGCGGATGCGCGCAAGGCAGAATTTTCGGGGGAGAGAAGGACAGGAGCGAAGCGGCACGCTCGCGTTTCGGACGTACGTGACGGCGGTGCTGGTAGGGGGATGCCTGCTGATTTCCTTATTCCAGAGCAAAACCTCGGATATGGTTTGCAATAAGCTGAAGGAGACGATTGCTTACCAGATTTCGACGGAGGAAGTGCAGAAATGGAAGAGCAGAGGAGCGGCACTGCGGAGGGGTGTGGAGGAAAGCCTGCCTGTTTTTCGGGAGAAGCAGGAGAGGGATGAAAAGGTCTATCGCCCCGATACGGAAGAATCGCCCTAGTGTGCTGGTGTGGAAGGGGATTGCATGGGAGCGGAAAAAGGAGGACTGGCTTGCGCCTGTAGCGGCAGGGGTTGTAACCTCGGACTGCGGCAAGCGGGAGAATCCGCTTTTACATAAGCAGGAGCTGCATGACGGACTGGATATTGCTGTTCCGCAGGGGACAGAGGTGGTCGCGGTCAAAAGCGGCACCGTGACAGAGGTGCGCACCTCTGCGACCTACGGAAAGCTGCTGCGATTTGAGACAACAGACGGGTATACGATTTTATATGCACACCTTTCGGAGATATTGGTGGGGCAGGGGGAGAAAATCAAGCAGGGACAGGTGGTGGCAAAATCGGGGAATACGGGGCTTTCGACAGGGCCGCATCTGCATTATGGGATTTATCGGGAGGGGAAGCTGCTGAACCCGAAGGAGTATTTGCCGGAGGGGGCGGCGGAGAAGGTATAAAAAATCATCAGAGGTTGGTGAAGATTGGAAGTTCGCCAGTTTAGAACTTTCACGGCAAAACAAAGGCGTTCTTCCTTACTTTTTATGCTAAAAAGTAACAAAAACCCGGGACCCGTTTCGTAATGGGTCCCGGACCCCCGCAGACGAGGAAAGGGACACAAGGTTTCCCTTTCCA
>OBRJ01000174.1_pt1 | contig 57792 bp, 39 predicted proteins | sample 1494831 | NCBI WGS metagenome assembly OBRJ01 (sample SAMEA3360658, study PRJEB22359) | human gut metagenome | biome: ENVO:urban biome; feature: ENVO:human-associated habitat; material: ENVO:feces | place: Bangladesh | collected 2011
CAGTGCTTCAAAAATATAAAAATCGATTGCAGGTATATAACCATAATCGCATTGGGACAGAGGGCATTCAGTTTTTACAAAAGGAATTACAAGAGCAACTGTTATCTGATGGGTACATTACGAGTCAAGTGGTTGTGCCAAATCAAGATTTACAGTCTGGTACACTCACTTTTGAGATTATGCCTGGTTATGTAGAGGATATCGTTCTTACAAATCCTAAAGCACGTACTAATTGGCGTAGTGCCTTTCCTGTAAGACCTGGTTATGTATTACGACGTCAAGCATTAGAGCAAGGGATTGACCAAATGCGTAATGTCCCTGGTCAAGATATTAAAATGACCATAGAGCCTGGTACAAAACCGTTACATTCTATTGTTAAGCTTACAGTTGAGCAAAAAGGATTTGTACACGGATCTTTGATGCTAGATAATTCTGGAAATAAATCAACAGGAACATATCAAGGGACAGTATATCTATCTTTCAGTCAATTGGCAGGATTAAATGATGTACTAACCACTAGCTTTACAAAAGATATCAGTCATCATGATGATGGTCATGGATCAAAACAATATGCAGTTAGCTATTCAGTGCCTGATGGGAATCGTACGTATCGTCTTTCGACATATAAGTATAGCTATAATCAATTAGTATTCATGCCTAATGCGTTTCGTTCTTCTGGCACTACGCAAGGTACAGAGTTTGCAGTAGAGCAAGTATTAAATAGAACAAGTCGTTCTAAGACTTCGGCTGTAGCTAAAGTTATTCATAAGGAGCGTCATAATTATTTAGATGATGTAGAGCTTGGTGTACAAGAGCAACATACGACAGCTGTTGAAGTTGGTTTATCTCATCGTCAATATAGTGGTAATACTGTATCTGATGTATATCTATTCTATCGACAAGGTGTTAATGGATTAGGTGCTCAAGTACGGAGTTGGGAAGGCTTGTCAGATAATCCTACTACACTATATAAAATGGCAGGCTTAGAAGGTCAAGTTCAAACCGGTGTTCGTATAGGTCATAAGCAAGGTACGTATACGATGCGTTTTAGAAGTCAGTTCACAGATCAACGTCTATTCGGCACCGATCAATTTAGTATTGGTGGGCGCTATTCTGTACGAGGCTTTAGTGGAGAAGAAACCTTAAGAGGCGACTCTGGCTATTATGTACAAAATGAGTGGGCATTACCATTTAGAAAACAACAAATCACTCCATATGTAGGTGTAGATATTGGACATGTATGGGGCCCATCTACAGAAACTCAATTAGGTAATACTTTAGTTGGTGGTGTAGTTGGTGTACGTGGTATGGTTGGTGACGATGTAAACTATGATGTATCATTAGGAACACCAATTAAGAAACCAGAAGGTTTTGATACAGATACGCGTGTGTGGGCCTTTAGAGGCAGTTATCAGTTTTAAGTGTTGTAATCTAGTGCAACTATTCCATTACATGGTGAATGATATGTACTAGATAAGGAGAGTAATATGAATATAAGAAAGCATACAGCAGTGGCTATCTTTGCTGCATTGTTAGCGACTAACTCTGCACCATGGATTCCTATGGCCCTTGCTAATCCTGTTGTACCAGATCAAGGTAAATTAGGACCAAAAATAGAAGAAGCTCGTAATGGCATGACTGTCGTTAATATTAATACGCCTAATGATAAAGGGTTATCACATAACCAATATAATGCTTTTAATGTAGACGAAAAGGGGCTTATTTTAAATAATGCGAATCGACCTGTAAATACAGAGCTCGCAGGCTATATTATGGGGAACCCTAATTTAGTAGGTCCTACGGCTAATACAATTTTAAATGAAGTAACGGGTACAAGCTCTACTTCTATGAATGGTGCTCTTGAGGTAGCAGGTAATAAGGCGCATGTTATCATTGCAAACCCTAATGGTATTTCAGTTAATAATGGCACATTTATTAATGCAAGTAGTGCTACACTTACAACGGGTAATCCAATTATTAATAACGGTAGTGTTACAGGCTATAATGTTCAGCAAGGCGTTATTACAGTAGGTGAAAAGGGGCTTAATGCCTCTAAAACAGCACGTACAGATATGCTAGCTGAGGCTGTAAAACTTAATGGTAAAGTTTGGGCCCAAGATGCTCAAGTTGTAACGGGTAAGAATGACATTTCCGTAGATTCTTCTGGTAAAGTTACGAATGCTCACAAAACTGGTGAACCTAGTCAGGTTGGCCTTGATGTGGCGGCTATTGGTGGCATGTATGCAAATAGTATGTATTTAGTTGGTACCAACGAAGGATTTGGTGTTAATAACCAAGGCGTATTATCTGCACAAAATAAATTGACCATAGATAGTACTGGTAAATTGCAAAATACAGGCACGATTGTTGCTACAGATGCAAATGTTACTACTAAAAGTCTGGAGCAAATGAATAAAGGTAAGTTCTATGTGGATACGGCTAAGATTACTACTGATTCTGTGACACAAACTGGTAATGCTATGACTAAAGAAGCACCCGTTATGATTGCCCAAAAAGATTTATCTATAGCAACAAAGTCTATTGTAAATACTGGGGGCAGTGTCATCAAAGCAGAAGGTAAATTACAGCTTGGTAAAACGATGGATCAGAATGGTACAGTATCCGGTAAAATGGATAGTGTAGTTAATACTGCATCTACCATTGAGTTTGGTCAAGGTGGCGCTTTGCTTGCAAAATCTGTAGACAATAAAAATGGTGGTATTACCCTTAAGCGTGTAGCTGTAGAGGGTAAAGAGCATGTTAAAAATGAAGTGGCTCCATCTGGCAGCATTAAGAGATATCAATTGTCTGAGGAACGAATTTACGGACATGATGATGAAATTCCTAAAGATAAAGTCGTAGTACACTCTTCTGAGAATCTTCAACTTTCCATAAATGGTACACACCATGATAGCTGGACTAAGTATGAGTATGATCGTACTCGTGAAGTAGATACAGTAGATACATCTAACCCTGGGCGAATCATTTCTGGTGGTAATTTACATATGGATGTAGACCATATGGTGAATGAAGCTAGCCAAATTAGTGCTGTTGGAGATATTACGGGTACCGTAGGTCAGTATGAACAAAGTAATCCTAAAGGTAATGAATATATTACTGAAGAGGGCACTGCCACAAGTTATAGCCGTCATAAGGAAGATGGTTGGGATTCAACCAATATTCGTGAGGCTAAGTATAAGAATACTAAGGTGAACCCTAAAGATGTACCTGTTGCCGTATATGGCGGTCATGTAGAAAATAGTAAAAGTGATGCTACAGTAGATGCATCTCTGTTAAATAGTATGAGTCAGTTATCGACGAATCCTAACACATCCTATGTAATTGAAACGGATCCAAACTTTACAAATCGTCGCAACTTCTTATCTTCTGATTACGTATTATCTCGTCTTAAATTAGACCCTATGAATATACAAAAACGATTGGGTGATGGGTATTACGAGCAGCAACTCGTTATGCAAGAGATTATGCGTCAAACCGGTAAAAGTAGACTTCAATCTGGTCTTTCCGCAGAAGAGCAATATCGCCAATTGATGGATGCAGGGATTAGTGTAACTAAATCTCAATCTATTGCATTAGGTCGAGGTTTAACCGAGGCTGAGCAAAAAAATCTTAAAGAAGATGTAGTGCTCTTAGTTAGTAAATCTGTTGTATTACCAAATGGTAAAACTGAGACTGTACTAGTACCAACTTTGTATTTAGCACCAGGTACAAAACGAGTAGAGGGTGGCGCCAATTTACAAGCTCAATCAATTAACCTTACTGTTGATACGATGCATAATAGTGGTAGTATTGTGGCAGATAAGAATGTGACACTTACTGGTAATTCCATTCACAATGACAATGGTCTTATCAAAGGTAACACGGCTACTATTACAGCAAATGATGAAGTTCGTAATACACAAGGTACTATTATGGGCAATGATACAGTTTCTGTGTATGCTAAGAAAGACGTTGTTAATGAAGGTGGCACCATTACACAAACTAATACAACTGGTTCCACAAAGGTTGTTGCTGGGCGTGATGTAATCAATAAAGGCGTGCAGTATGAGGCCGGTAATAACAAGGTTGAGTGGAACAGTAGCAACAACCGCCGTGAAACGATTACTAGTGTAGATCAAGGCCGTATTGGTGGTGCTGGTCAAACAACAGTAGTAGCAGGACGAGATGTATCTATGGAGGCAGGTGTCATTACGTCAGATGTGAATGCAAATGTGACGGCAGGTCGCAATGTAACGATGAAAGCAATGAATGCTACCCACGAGCTTGAAGAACATCGCTTTGATAAGGGTAAATCTGGCGGTGGACATTCTCAAACGACGGAGTCTCATGACCTTGTTAAAGCTCAATCATCTGTTGGTAGTAGCATTGAAGGTAAGACGGTTTCCGTTGTAGCTGCTGATGCCGTACAACTTGAAGGCAGTCAACTATTAGCCGCAGATACAGTGCAGGTATCTGGTAATACGGTTGAATTAAATACAGCGAAAGCAAATAGTACAGTCAATCATGTATACCTAGATAAAAAGAAAAGTTTAGTAAAACGTGAAAGCACCAATGCAGTGGATGATGTAACTACTACATCTGTAACAGGTTCTACGGTAAGTGGTAAAACTGTAACGATTACTAGCGCTCATGATGTAACTGGTCAATCTGCTCAAATTATGGGCGAGAATGCTGTATCTGTTACCGCTGGTGGTAAGGTAGAATTGGGCGCTGACAAATCTACTACAGATGGCTCTAGTGTGTATCGTCATAAAAAATCTGGCTTATTGGGTGGTGCCGGTATAGGTTTTTCTATTGGTAAAGAAAAACACAATATTGATGAAGCAAACCATGAAGAAGCTACTGTACGAAATACAATTGCTAGTACGAAAGGGACTGTAAATATTAAGGCTAATGATACCGTTCATCTTACAAGCGCAGATATTGTTGCTAAAGAAGGTGCTGTGTTAGACGGCTCCGCTGTTACATTAGATGGTAACGTGGATCATAACCACATGACACATGATGAACGTTACAAGAAAAGTGGCCTTACTGTATCTTTAGGTGGTGCAATAGCAAATACACTTACAAATACTACGCGCACTATAAAACAAGCTGGTGGCCGTGATGACAAACGGTTAGCCGCTCTTGAACTAAATGAAGCCCGTAAGCAATTACAAGATGGGTATGAAGCTGTTGATAAGGCGATTAATGGCGTTAAATTAAGAGGTCCAGAAGGTGAAGTACTAAAAGAAAATGGTCACTCTAAACGAGGCGCTAAAAATATTGATGATGCTATTAATTTATCTGTAAGCATTGGTAGCACTTCAAGGAAACAAGGTCAAGTAGTAGATACAAACACATATCAAGGTGGTACTCTTGTTAGTGATAGTAATGTACATATTATAGCTCGTGATGCTCAGCAAAGTGGTATTGGGTTAACTGGTGAAACAGTAGAAGCTAAAAAACTAGTATTAGATAGCGCTAGTGATATTAACCTTGAAGCTGGTAAAAATACTGTCGATGTTAACAATACATATAAAAGCTCTGGATGGAGTGTAGGCGCTGGGATTAGTTTAACTGGTGGTGGACTCCTGGACATTAATGCAAGCGGTCATATGGCTCGTCAAAATGGGGATACTCATCAAGAAACTTATGTACCAACTAAGATTAAAGCAGTCGAATTAGTACAGCTTAAAGCAAAACGTGACACAAATATTATTGGTTCTACTGTATCTGGTAAAAAAGTTGAAGTAGATACAGGTCGTGATTTACATATTCAAAGCTTGCAAGATGTAGATAACTTTAAAGAACATAGTAAGTCCGCTGGATTCTCTGTATCCTCGAAACCTAATTTCAAAGATCCAACTGGCAGTATCAATGCTAGTGTAGGTCGAATTGATAGTAAATGGAAGAGTGTAACAGAACAAGCTGGCATTTATGCTGGAGAAGATGGCTATGACATTAATGTAGGAAATAGTACTACATTAGAGGGCGCTGTTATTAAAAGTGATGCTCCAAAAGCTAAGAATAAGTTAACTACTAAATCTCTTGAGATGAAGGACATTCAAAACGAAGCTGAGTATACATATAGCAACAATGGTATTGGCTATAACTACTATGGTAGTAAAAAGAAACTCGAAGAGATGAAGACCAAGGATAAAAAAGGCTATGATAAAATTTATAACAGTATTGGTCTCGTTCCAAATTTAGGTGTAGGCTCTAAAGGTAAAGCAAGCTCTACTACTCAATCTGCTATCTCTGATGGTATACTAACTGTAGATGGTAAAGAAATTGATATTAAAACCATTAATACAAATACAGAGAATACATTACATCAACTAGATAAGATTTTCGATAAAAAGAAAATTGAAGAACGTCAAGAATTAGCTCGTTTGTTTTCTAAAAATATGTATGAACAATTGCATAATTGGCATCCGAAGACACAAAAGGAGAAGTTAGCAAAATCAATTGCACATGGTATAGTAGGTGAATGGGCTGCTCGATTGGCTGGTAATGCACCGGGGAGTGGGTTTAAAGCTACAATGTCTAATGAGTTATTAAGTAGTGAGATTAAAAAACTGGCCCAAAATGATCCAGCACTTGCACAGTGGCTGAGTGTAGGTTTTGGTGCTATTACAAATTATGCATTTGATTCTGATCCAGAGGTTGGAGCAGCTGTGGCTAGCTATGCTACAAAGTGGAATTTAGTGAGTATTAGTCCTGATGACGAAGATAATGTTGCCTTTTTAAAAAAGAAAAATAAAGAAGTAGACGCATATAATATAAATATACATGGACATAATTATGAAGAATTTAATAAAAATGCAAAAATATATCGTTTTACTTTAATGGCTATGTATCCACAATTTCATGATATATTTTCTGATATAAGTAATCCTACAGAACTTGATTTTATTAAATTAGTAGAAGTAGCAAATAAAACAAATCCGTTAAGACCTAATGGAGCTTACCTAAAGATGAATATCAATGATGACTATAGAAATCAGTTAGAGTTTGGGGATAGGGGGCTTACATTACTAGCACCGAGAACTTATAGAATTGATCCAAATTCACAATTAGGTCTAGTAGTGATGGATGGAAGAGAGATGAAGGAAGGTATTAGACAAGCCGTTGAGCATGTAGTTAATCAACATTCCTATAATACGGTTGTAAAATTCAATACCGGTATAAGGTATCAAAATATCAGTGAAATAGCTAAGGATATTCCGGCGTTTGTAAGTGTTGGGACACATGAGTTCAATTCTGAAGGCATACTATATGATGATGGAGTAGTAAAAACAAAATCCTTGTTAGTAGATAATTCTAACTATGAATATCGTGGAAGCTTACGCCCTGATGACATTCTAAACGATATAGGCGCGAGAGGCATGGAGTTAGGAATATTAAAAGCATATCAAATTAGAGTTCCATTTAATATTGAAGCAATACCTATAGAAAAGTTTAAACTAGAGAATAATAATGCAAGACGAGTTGGAGATCGTTATATAAAAACAGCTCCTAGTATTGCAACTATAGGGCTTGATGATAGTAAAGGTATAAAACCAAGTGTTAATAATGTGATTAATAAAATTAATGAACTTTTAACTGAAGGAGGAAGGCATGTTACAATCTATAATAAACATAGAGGGAGAAATGAAGAGTATGTGATTCAAATTAAAAGTCAGTAATTTAAATAGTATTGATTGGATGGGCTTTTATGAAGATAGAAAAAAAACTAAAGAAAAGGCTTGAACAAGCTGTACTTATTTTTCTAATAATAGAAGGTATAGTTTTTTTTGGTTGGCTTTTTTTTACTACATATTTTATGCACCCATTCATTAAGTATTCGGGACCGATAGTTGGTATGAATGGCATGATATATTACAAAGAACCGACTAATATAATTGCCTCGGATGTTCTTGGTTTCGATGAGGTAAGAGGAAAAATATATTATATAACTACAAGTGGTATTGGCGTATATAATGAATTGAATAATAATCATGTATTTGTATTACGTAAAAAGCCTCATAATGATATCAGACCAAATGATATTACTAATGTATATCCTGAGTTTAGTAGGTTTTCTGATTCAGAGCAGAAAGTTTGGGAAGGCAAATTTTATGCAGACTTTAAACAAAGAATTCCTATAGAGGAGGGCAACATAATTAGATTTCCATTCTTTTTCTCTAGTGAAACACGGGGAATTTATAATTTAGCTACAGGATCTAAATTATCGAAAATTGATACGTATAAAATTTCAAAAAATATATTCTATAATGTTGATTTTGGTAGTATTACTAAGATAGATTTAGAAACGGGTACAGTTTGGAAATATTATTCAGATAAGTTATTGCTATATAATTTTATTAATGAAAATAGTGAGAATAATACAGGCGATTTTAAAACATATGAAGAATCTGAATTAATCAAAGAACGAAATCATGATAAACAACTGAAAGATAAAATTATAGCTATAGATCATTATAGTCAATTTAGTAAAGAGGATAAGGAGGTTATAGAAGAATTATTTGTTAAGTTAGTCACTGCACGAGATAGTATGCGCTTAAAGCCAGAGCATAAAGTCGGTTTAGAGAATTATTTAGAGTGAATTTAGATTGCTCTTTATTATAATGACACCTATATCTAATAAAGGGGATATAGGTGTCATTTTTTTAAGCCCGTATTAAAAATCAGTATTACTTAAAATCTAAGTAATTCTATCAAAATCACTAGATTTTTACGATTTTATGAGTGTTTTATGATAAAATAAAAGGTATGAATACTTCAATAACTAGGTCTATTACCTATAATGGCGACAGAATTGAATATGAGTTAACCATCAAGCGTGTGAAGAACATGAACATGCGCATTACAAAGGATGGTGTGATCCATGTGTCGGCGAATGCGTATGTGCCGGATTATAGGGTGGACAAGTTTGTTATCGAGAATATGCCCTTCATTGAGCGGGCTCGTTACAAGATTGATGCATTGAATGCCAAGTGCGTCGATGCGTTGCAGTATGTGAATGGTGAAAGCCTATCTATCCTCGGCATTCCCGTTACGTTGCGCTTAGTTGAGCAGGATGGAAAGCCTCATATCGGCTTTGACGGAAAAGCCATCCTTACCATGGTGGTGCCTCGTGGTACGACCTATGAAGAGAAGCATAAATTAATGCAAAGTTATTGGCGTAATTTAGGGGAGAAGGTTTTTGTCCATTGGGCGAAGGTCGTGTATCAACGCTTTCACAAGCAAGGTATTGATGTACCTATGCCAACCATAAAACAGCAGCGTATGAAGAGTCGTTGGGGTTCTTGTACGCCAGCAAAGCAGCTCATCAAGATGAACACGCGCTTATTAGAGGGGCCTCAGGCGTATATTGAGTACGTCATGGTTCATGAGTTTGCTCATTTTAAATATTTAGACCATTCCAAGAACTTTCACAATCTAGTGGCACAGTTTTTGCCAGATTGGAAGGCTCGCAAGAAGTCATTGAACGTGTATTTTGCTCATCGCCCTTAAAGGAGGTGTACCATGCAGCCATTTGTACATTTACATAGTCATACAGAGTTTAGTTTGCTGGACGGCATCAGTCGTTTGCCTGACATGGTACGTCGTGCGAAGGAGTTAAATCAGCCGGCCCTTGCCATTACAGATCACGGCAATATGTACGCAGCCATTTATTTTTACAAAGAATGTATGGCCCAAGGCGTTAAGCCTATCATCGGTTGTGAAGTATATGTAACGGAAAACAGCCGATTTGATCGCCCCGAAGGTCGCAGCCGTGAAAGACTAAAACATCTTATCTTGTTGGCGGAGACAATGGAAGGGTATCGTAATCTCGTAAAAATCGTGTCTAAAGCATCGACGGAAGGTATGTTATATCGTCCCCGTGCAGATCGCGATTTATTGCGTCAATATAGCAAAGGAATAATTGCCCTCAGTGCGTGTATTCAAGGGGAAATTCCTCAGTATATTCTGCAAGATAATATGGACGCTGCTAGACGCTCTATTGAGTGGTATATCGAGACCTACGGCAAGGATAATTTCTTCTTAGAAATCCAAAATCATGGCTTGCCAGAGGAGGCGAAGGCTCAAGAGGAGCTTATTAAGCTCAGCAAGGAATACGGTCTTGGCATCGTAGCGTCTAATGACTTCCACTATGTTTTAAAAGAGGATGCGGACGCACAAGATATTAAGGTATGTATTTCTACAGGCCGTCGTCGTGCCGAGGTAGACCGTTTAAAATTCCCTAATGATGAGTTCTATCTAAAATCTGGGGATGAGATGGCTCAGTTGTTCTCACATATTCCTGGGGCTATCGAAAACACTTTAAAAATTGCAGAGCGATGTAACGTAGAATTCAATTTCGACGAACATCATTTGCCACACTTTGATGTACCAGAAGGGGAAACGTCTAAAACCTATTTACGTAAGGTTTGTGAGCGGGAAATTCCTCGCCTTTATGGAGAAACCTCTGAAGAATTACAAAAACGCCTCGACTATGAGTTAGATGTTATTGGAACGATGGGCTTTGAGGATTACTTCCTCATCGTATGGGACTATGTACGGTATGCCCGTGAACATGATATCTTAGTAGGTCCTGGTCGTGGTTCTGCGGCCGGTTCTGTAGTAGCCTATCTACTTGGCATTACAGGCCTTGATCCATTAAAATACGATTTGCTCTTTGAACGGTTCCTAAATCCGGAACGTGTCAGCATGCCCGATATCGATATTGACTTCTGCTATGAAAAGCGTGGTCAAGCTATCGAATATGTAACGCGAAAATATGGACAGGAGCGTGTATCCCAGATTATTACGTTCGGTACAGAGGCAGCGCGTGCCGTGATTCGTGACGTAGGTCGCGTGCTAGACTTGCCACTAGCGGAAGTAAACCGCATTGCTAAGATGATTCCCAACGAACTGGGGATTACCTTAGATAAGGCTTTACAAGGCAAAGAGTTAAAAGCTTTATATGAAGCTGATCCAAACGTTAAAGAATTATTCGATTTTGGTAAAAAGCTAGAAGGCATAGCGCGAAATTCGTCCACGCATGCGGCGGGCGTCGTAATTTCTGCGGACCCTCTCGATGACCATGTACCCGTACAAAATGCCAACGATGAAGGCTTTGTAACGCAGTACGATAAGGATAATATCGAGGAACTGGGCCTCTTGAAGATGGACTTCTTGGGCCTCCGTACCTTGACGGTTATGGGGGATGCCTTAAAGCTCATTAAAGCGAACCGTGGTATTGACCTAGACTTAGACGCCATTCCGCTTGATGATAAGGCGGCGTGTGAGCTTCTCACCAAGGGTGACACGTCTGGTGTATTCCAGCTTGAGTCGGAAGGTATCACTAAGCTCGTTATGGACCTTAAGCCTGAACATTTTGAAGACTTAATTCCATTGGTAGCCTTGTATCGTCCAGGCCCACTAGGCTCTGGGATGGTGGCGGACTTTATCGACCGCCGTCACGGTAAAAAAGAGGTTACTTATTTACATCCGATTTTGGAACCCATACTAAAAGATACCTTTGGGGTAATCTTGTACCAAGAACAGGTTATGCAGATTGCCTCCGCCATGGGCGGGTTCTCCCTTGGCCAAGCGGACTTGATGCGCCGTGCCATGGGTAAGAAAAAGGAATCTGTTCTAAAGGCGCAGCGCGAGTCCTTTATTCAAGGCTCCGTAGCAAATGGTATCACCGAGTCCATCGCAAACGAAGTATTCGACTTGCTCGTATACTTCGCTGGCTATGGCTTTAATAAATCACATAGTGCAGCTTATGCGTACATTGCATACCAAACAGCGTATTTGAAGGCTCACTATTTCCCAGAATTCATGGCTGCTACCATGACGAGCTTCATGCAGAACATGCAAAAGTTGACGTACTACATCAATGCTTGTAAGAAGCATAATGTTAAGGTATTGGGCCCAGATATTAACTATTCTGAGCGCAGCTTCGCCGTGCAAGGTGATGCCATTCGCTTCGGCCTTGGCGGCATCAAGAACGTAGGTGATAATGCCATTGATCGCTTGATTCGTGAGCGCAATGAGCACGGCCTCTATACAGATATTGTAGATTTCTGTAAACGAGTGGACAACAAGGTTGTTAATAAACGACTTCTTGAAAGTCTCATTCGGTGCGGTGCCATGGATGGTTTTAAGGAAAATCGAAACCAATTATTGCATATGTATGAAAGCGCTCAAGCCGTAGGTGCTAAAGAGCAAAAGGATGCCGCTATGGGCACCATGAGTCTCTTTGGCGATATAGAGGAGTCCGTTGACTTCATCCCTGTACCGAATGTGGAGGATTTATCGGAAGACGATAAATTAAAGGATGAAAAGGAATATACAGGCTTTTACATTACAGGCCATCCATTGCAAGGCTATGCGAAGGAGCTAGAGGGGCTCTTTGAACTGGGGGCTCTCGTAGAAAATCCAGAGCAATACGATGGTCAAACCATTACCTTTGGAGGCTTGATTGAAAATAAGACAGACCGCATGACGAGACGAAATGAGGTTATGTCCATTCTTCGCATTGAAGATTATTCTGGTGCAGCCAATGTTGTGGCGTTCCCTAAGGTATTTAGTCAAAGTCAACAGTTCCTTGCGGTCGATATGATTGTTAAGGTAAAAGGCCGCGTTGATGCGGATGAAAAGGGTGTGCAAATTATTGCAGACCGCATTATGCCGTTAAAGGTAAACTATAGTCAGGCGAAACATGTAGCTATTCACATTTATAGCCAATATGACACGCCAGAAAATAGTGAGGCATTGAAACGGGTGTTAACTAGCATCGCAGGCTCTGTACCAACATCACTATATTTACACCGTCAACGGAAACGCATTAACTTGCCACCTAACATGTGCTTTGATCCTAGTGATGAATCCATCAAGGCTATTGAAGCCATATTAGGTGATGGCTCTGTAGAGGTGCAATAACATATGTGAGTGGAGCACAGGTAGCTTTCACGAACATTTATATCATAAGAAATGAAAAATCCTATCTAGGGATTACTTTCATAGGAGGAAACATGAAACGTACAAAAATCGTATGTACTGTAGGTCCAGGAACGGATAAATTTGGTATCTTGGAAGATATGATGCGAGCAGGCATGAACGTGGCTCGTTTTAATTTCTCTCACGGATCTCATGAAGAGCAAGCAGAGCGCATGCAAATGGTGCGCGATGCGGCGATGATTGTTAATAAACCAATCGCATTATTGCTCGATACGAAAGGTCCTGAGGTTCGTCTTGGCCTATTTAAAGAGGGGAAAGTATTCCTTGAAGAAGGTCAAAAGTTTACATTGACTACCGATGATGTGGAAGGCACAAAAGAGCTGAGCTCCGTGAACCACAAAGGTCTTGTAGGCGACGTGTCCGTTGGGGATAAAATCCTCTTGGCTGATGGTCTTGTAACACTTAACATCGATGCCATCGAAGGGAATAACATCATTACTACCGTTCAAAACAGTGGTGAAATCGGTAACCGTAAGCGCGTGGCTGTGCCAGGTGTAGCGCTTAGCTTACCTCCTGTATCTGAACAGGACGAAGCAGATTTACGCTTTGGCTGTCAACAGGGTGTAGACTTTGTGGCTGCATCCTTCATGCAACGCGGTAAAGATGTGATGGCTATCCGCCGTATCCTTGAGTCTGAGAAAAAAGATATCAAGATTATCGCAAAAATTGAAAATGCTGAAGGGGTTAAAAATATCGATGAAATCTTAGAAGTAGCGGACGGCCTCATGGTGGCTCGTGGTGACCTCGGTGTAGAAATCCCTGCCGAAGAGGTACCAGTACTTCAAAAAATGATGATTGAAAAATGTAATGACTTAGGGAAACCAGTTATTACGGCAACCCAAATGCTGGAGTCCATGATTCAAAATCCACGTCCTACACGGGCGGAAGCAAGTGACGTAGCCAATGCCATCTTAGATGGTACGGATGCGATCATGTTGTCTGGTGAAACTGCAAATGGTGCTTACCCAGTAGAGGCGGTTACGACTATGACACGCATTGCTGAGGTAACAGAACAAGCGGCTATTTACGATAGTAAAAGTCGTGCTCGTCAAGATGTGGATATGACGACTACCAGTGCTGTATGTTTAGCAAGCGTGCGTATCGCTCAAAACCTTGGAGCTGCTGCTATTTTGACATGTACTGAATCTGGTCATACTGCAATTAGCACAGCTCGACATCGTCCGGCTTGCAAAATTATTGCTGTAACTCCGCATGACGAAACAATTCGCCGCATGCAATTATGCTGGGGTGTAGAGGCTATTAAAGGTCATGAAATCGTTAACTCTGATGAAATGGTTAAACAAGCGATTACAGGTGCTCTTGGCACAGGTGCCATTGAGTCTGGTGACTTAGTTGTGGTAACTGCTGGCGTACCATCTGGCGCTACAGGGACTACGAATATGATTCGCGTTCATATTGCAGGCCAAGTACTCTTATCTGGTAATGGTATTTTGCGTAAATCCGTTACAGGCACTGTATTCATTGCTGCTAACCATAAGGGTAATTATGAAAGCTTCAAAGACGGCGACATCCTTGTGGTGGGCACAATGGAGCCTGAATTAATGGCTATTGCAAAACGTGCTGGCGGTATTATTGCTGTTGAAGATGGTTATACCTCTGACAGTGCTATTGCAGGCATTACCTATGGTATTCCTGTAATTTTAGGCGCTAAAAATGCTCATGACGTACTTCTTGAAGGTCAAGAGGTAACTATCGATGGCGAACGAGGCAAGGTGTTTGCAGGCATTGCCAATGCTCGATAGTTAGGGATAATAATTTTATAATATAGGGACTGCCTAATTTCATGACAGAATTATATGTTGAAATATAGGCTAGTCAAAATATAAATGCTTAATACAAGGAGAGACTATGAATCCATATAATGTAACAGGACCTAGCAACTCTCAAGTTGCTCAGGTTGAAAGTATCGTATCCCAACGTTTGAAGGGATCTTTCTTGTGGATGGTTGTAGGTTTGCTTACAACTATCGGTGTTGGCTTTGCTGCATTAGCAAATCCAGATTGGTTGCGATTCGCGTATCAAAACTTCACTATCATTTTATTAGTAGAGATTGGTGTTATAGTTCTATTTAGTGCTCGAGCATATACGGCAAACGTAATGACTTTGCGCGGTATGTTCTTCCTCTACAGTGCATTGAATGGTCTTACATTGACCTTGATATCGTTGCGATATAATGTGTTTGATGTGGTCATTCCTGCATTAGTAGGCACACTGGCATTCTTCATTGGCTTTGCCGTGGTAGGGGCTACTACGAAACGTAACTTGTCATCTCTAACACCATATGTTATGGCTGCCTTAATTGGTATGATTATCGTATCTTTTGTGATGATAGGGGCTCGTTACTTTAACTGGGCTGTACTCAGTGCTTTCAGTGATACAGTGAGCCTCGTGCTTGGCTATGTAGGCGTTGTTGTATTCTCTATTTTCACAGCTATTGACGTTAACCGCATTAAAAACAATGTAACTGAAGTAGCTTTGATGGAGGATGAAAGCATCTTAGACCGCATCGAAATTACAGGTGCGTTAAATCTATACTTAGATTTCATTAACTTATTCTTATCCTTATTGCGCATCTTTGGTAATAAGCGATAACAAGGAGATAGTATGGACGATAGAGAATGGCAAACCTTTGTGACCGTTGTGGATGAAGGCAATATTACAAGGGCTGCAGAAAAATTATTTTTATCGCAACCGGCGTTGAGCTATCGGTTGCGTCATATGGAAAAAGCCTTGGGCCATTCTCTATTGTTGCGGACTGCTGAAGGGATTGCCCTCACGGCACAAGGCGAAATTTTCTATGATTACTGTAAAAGAATGATGCAAGATCAAGAGGCATTGGAGAATGCTATGAACTCTGCGTCTGGTAAGATTCAAGGGACCTTGAAAATTGCGTCATCCATTAACTTTGCAGACTATGAGCTGCCTGCCTTATTGAAAGCCTTCCGCGAACAATACCCAGATGTTCATATTCAAGTAAAGACTGCTTTCAGCCATCAAGTAGTAAAAATGTTCAATACAGGCGATTGTATGGTTGCCTTTGCTCGTGGTGGCTATGATGTATCTGGAAAATCTGAATTGTTACTGGCTGAGCCGTATTGTTTGGTCTATAAAGAATTAGTACCACCTGAGTCGTTAGAGAAGGTACCGTTCATTAAATACCAAACAGATGTGTCTGTAGCTAACATCATCGAAACATGGTGCGCTGAACATTTTGAAGAGCCACCGAGTGTTGCGATGGATGTAAACTCCATGAGTACCTGTCGCCACTTTGTTCGTGCAGGCCTTGGCTGGTCGATTTTGACCTATATGGGCCTTGGATCTTGCAAGGATAAAGATATTTATGTAAGTCCGTTGCGCAATAAAGACGGTGAATGCATCACACGTGATACGAATATGGTGTACACAAAGGATGCGGAAAATCTAGTAGTAGTAAAGACATTTATCGAGTATGTTCGCAATTACTACAAAGAACATACTGTAGTAGATAATAGTATTTTTAGAGAATATAAAGCATAAGAATCCTTGCAATAGAGCATATCTATGAGCTTTTATAACTGTTTATCCATGCTATTTCAGTATTGGACTTTTTCGATATAATAGCCCATAATAAAGATGTCTCGAAAGAGCAAGGCAGTACCATGTAAGTGCATGTATACCCCCTTTGGGGACGTATACATGCATTTTTTTCATTTGGAGCTGCAAAACTATGCTCAAAATGCATAAAAAGTATGATTGATAGATATAAAAGTTTTTATAACCCCTATAAAGGTAATCTATTTTTCATAATTCTTTTAAACATTTATAATGAGTGTAGACTTAATCGATGTAACAGACGTCGCGAGCTGTTACGTTGTTAAAGACTAGATGATTTTATGTATGCCTAAGTTATTCAAGAAAGGGAAAGACACACATGAAAGACAAATTATGGCGTATTGGCATTATGGCTGCCATCGTCGCATTTATGTGGTTCGGTGGCACACCAGAAGGCCTTAAACCACAAGTATGGAAATTATTCGGTATTTATTTAGCTACTATCGTGGGCTTGGTATTAAAACCATTCCCAGTTCCTATTACAGTATTATTAGGTGTTGCTACATCTTCTATTTTATTGAGCAATACAAAAGAGGTATTGGCTGGTTACAGCAATACAGCATTATGGTTGATCTTCGCAGCCTTCGGTTTATCCGTTGCATTTGGTAAAACTGGCCTAGGTCACCGCATTGCGTACTACTTAGTTCGCGCTTTTGGTAGTACTACACTTCGTCTTGGTTATGTTACGGCATTCCTTGATATGATCTTATCTCCTGCCACACCATCCAACACAGCTCGTGCGGCTGGTATTGTATATCCAATTAACTTGTCTATCGCTGAAGCGGTTGGTTCTTATCCTGGCGAATCTGCAAAAAAAGCAGGCGCTTACCTCTTACAGAATGGTTACTTTGCTACAAAGGTAACATCCTTCTTCTTTGCAACTGCGATGGCGCCAAACTATTTAGCTCTTGACTTTATTACTAAATTGACAGGCGTATCTTTGAACTGGGCTCAATGGGCATTAGCAATGTTCGTACCAGGCTTTATCATGTTAATGCTTGTTCCAATTATTGGCTACATGTATGAACGCCCTACAGTAAAAGAAATCGACAATAAGAAAATTGCTGCTGATGGCTTAGCTGAATTAGGACCTATGAAAGCGTCTGAAAAAGGTCTTATCGCTATCGCGCTTCTTGCAATTACTGGTTGGATTCTTCCAACATTTGATATCAAAATTGACGCTACAGCAGTTGCTATCGTAGCGATGATTGCTACATTTGTATGTGGCATTATTACTTGGGATGACTTGCTCAAAACTAAAGCTGCTTGGAACACATTGATTTGGTTCGGTGGTATTTTGGGCTTATCCTCCGCATTGTCTAAAGGTAAATTCTTCGAATGGTTGGCTAAATATTTAGAAGCTCACATGAACTTCGGTTTAGATCCATTCATGATGCTTATCCTTATCTCTGTTATTTCCGTTGCTGTTCGTTACTTCTTCGCATCTGGTACTGCATACATCTCCGCGATGCTTCCAGTATTCTTAATCGTTGGTATCAACGCAGGCATCGATCCTACATTACTTGCATTCATCCTGATTGGTACAAACTCCTATGGTGGCTCCGTAACTCACTACGGTGCTGCTCCTGGTCCAATCATCTTCTCCGCTGGTTACAACAATGTAAAAGACTGGTGGACAGTTGGTTTAGTGATTGCAGTAGTATGTTTAGTATTGAACTACGTAATTGGTATTCCTTGGTGGAAAATCACAGGTTTCATGTAATATGAAACTTTCACTATGGAGTGTTAGAATTTAATTGTTAGTATTCAACGTCTGTACTAGGCTCTCGCGACGAGCCTGTACAGACTTGAACTTTATAAATGTTTCACAAGGAAAGGATGCAACATGGCACAATTAGTAAAAGCTGCACAAGCTGGCTTCGACGAAAAAAATGATGCATTAGTAACGGTTGAACCGATTGCTAGCGGTATCGAAATCGAATTAACATCCAAAGTTATCCGCCAATACGGCGACCAAATTAAATCCGTTGTTTTGAACACAGTAAAAGAAGCTGGTTTTGACGGCGTGAAAGTAATCGTACAAGATAAAAATGCTTGGGATTACACAATTAAAGCTCGCGTATTAGGCGCATTGGAAAGGGGGAGCAAAGCATAATGGCTAACGATAAAACATTCCCAGAAGTTAAAACAAATCCATTAACAGAGGCTGCTAAAAAACGCTTGTCTCGTTCCATGATGTTCGTACCTGGTAATACACCTAAAATGATTAACAGTGCTGACATTCACGGTGCTGACTCCATCATGATCGACATCGAAGATTCCGTTGCTGTAACAGAAAAAGACACTGCTCGTCTTTTAACTGCAGAAGCTTTGAAATCCCGTAAGTTCCGCGGTGAAACAGTGGTTCGTATCAACCATCCTACACAAACTCCTTATGGGTATGATGATCTTGATGTAATCGTTCCTGCTAAACCTGATTTGATTCGTTTACCTAAAACTGAGGACGTTTCCGAAGTTGAAATCGTAGCGAAGAAAATTGAAGAAGTAGAAAAAGCTAACGGTTGGGAAGAAGGTACCATCAACATTATCGTAGCTATCGAATCCGTTCGTGGCTTGTACAATGTTCGTGAAATCTGCCATGGCCCTCGCGTAGTTGCTATCGCACTTGGCGCTGAAGACTATCGTGCTGACCTTCGCACTGGTAAAAGCAAACCAGCTGTTGAATTGTTGTTCGCTCGTCAAACAATCCTTCATGCAGCACGCGAAGCAGGTATCCGCGTAATCGATACAGTATTCTCCGATGTGAAAGATCCTCAAGGTTTCCGCGAAGAAGTTGAATTCATTAAAGCTTTGGGTTACGATGGCAAATCTTGTATTCACCCAAGCCAAATTAAAATTATCCACGAAGTATTCACTCCTGACGAAAAAGAAATCGCTCATTCCGTTAAGGTATTGAACAGCTATGCAGATGCATTGCGCAACAATAAAGGTGTAATTGCTGTAGATGGTAAAATGATCGATGGTCCTATCGTAGTTCGTGCACAACGCGTTGTTGATAAAGCACGTGCAGCAGGCATTAAAGTTGAATTAGAGGAAGGAGCAGAATACGATGTTAAATAAAGTAGGTCGCGATATCCCAACAAATATTCCAGCACTAGAAGGTCGCGAAGTATATCAAGGTGAATTCGCAATCGAACCAAAAGCTCATCGCGCAGGTAAACCTGTACACATGAGCCGTGTGGGTACTAATAAAGTTCTTGCTTCTATCGACGAAGCAATCGAAAAAGCTGGCGTAAAAGATGGCATGACATTGTCCTTCCATCATCACTTGCGCAATGGCGACTATGTAATGAAAATGGTTATGGAACGGGTTCAAGCAAAAGGCATTAAAGACATTACAATCGCGTCTTCTTCCTTGTCCCCATGCCATGAGTTCTTAGTAGAAATGATTCAAGACGGCACTGTAACAGCTATCGAAACATCTGGATTGCGCGATCGTCTTGGTAAATTCTTAACACAAAACCCAGGCGTATTGAAACGCCCTGTAATCATTCGTTCCCACGGTGGCCGTGCTCGTGCTATCGAATGTGGCGAAGTTCATATCGACGTAGCTTTCATGGGTGCTCCTACAGCTGACCCACGTGGTAATGCTACTGGTCGTACAGGCAAATCCGCATGTGGTGCACTTGGCTATGCTAAAGTTGACTCCCACTATGCAGATACAACTGTTATTATCACAGATAACTTGGTTGACTATGTACACAACTATGCAATCCCTCAAACTGACGTAGATTATGTTGTTGAGGTTGAAAGCATTGGTGATCCAGAAGGTATCGCTTCTGGTGCGGTAGGTTTTACTAAAAACCCTATCCAAATCAAAATCGCTGAATTAGCTGGTGAATTCCTTGACCAAGCCGGTATCATTAAAGACGGTTTCGTATTCCAATTGGGCGCTGGTGGCGCTCCATTGACTGTAGCGAAATTCATCGGTGAAAAACTTCGCAAACGCGGTGAAGTAGCTGGCTTTGCTATCGGTGGTGCTACTGGTATCTTGACTGGCATGCTTGAAGAAGGTTTGATTCGTGCTATCTACGATACTCAAACATTCGATACTACTGCAGCAGCATCTTTGGATAAAAACTCTGCACATATCGAAATGTCCGCTTCTATGTACGCTAACCCTTGGACAGACTGCACTACTAACTACTTAGACGTAGTATTCCTTGGTGCTACTGAAATCGACCTTGATTTCAACGTAAACGTAATGACTGACTCCAACGGTGTATTGATGGGCGCTTCTGGAGGTCACTCCGATACAGCAGCAGGTGCTAAATGCACAGTTATTACTTGCCCATTGATCCGCGGCCGCTTGCCAATGATCCGTGATAAAGTAGCTACTGTAATTACACCAGGCTCCTCCATTGACGTACTTGTTACTGAATATGGTATCGCAATCAACCCAACTCGTACTGATTTGATTGAACGCTTCAAAGATAGCAACTTGCCTATCTTCACAATTGAAGAATTACAACAATTAGCATTTGACTTAGTAGGTAAACCACAAGATATTCCTGTATCTGATAAAGACGAAGACATCATCGCAATCGTAGAATATCGCGATGGCTCTATCATCGACGTGGTTCGTAAACCTCTATAATTGAGTAGGGGTTGGAGTCCGGTAGAGTCCGTTTGGGTTTCGCTGTCAACTCACCATCCCATGCTAGTAAGTTAATACAAAGACCCGCTCCATGAGTTCGAGGACCATGAAGCGGGTCTTTTTGAATTTATGCGTTGTTTTATTATTAACTTCAAAGATAGAAATAAAGTCTAATGTGGCAAATATGGTACATGATTATAGTTATACTTTTACTATAAGAAGATTGGAGACTTTTAGGAGGTAGTTTTTATGTATCGTTGTATTGCCAATTTAGAGATTGATCTAGATGGGTTAGGTGAGTTTTATGGTGAAATAGGCGAATATGAAATACTAAATATGTACCAAATAATATCAGCGTGGTTACAGGATGATTTAGATGGGCCTAATCCAGAAAATACAGTATTCGGTGTATCAGAGTATGCCTTAAACTGGATGTCTGTATTGCCTGGAGATATTTCTTATCGTAACCTATTTGATATGGGGAGTTGTAAGGTTGGTAATCGTTATGAAAGTATTGATTATTTATATGCAAAATTTCTACAAACATTAGAGAATAGTAAACAGCTTGAACCTGAATATGAATCCCTATGTTTAAATCATATAAACGTGATGTCACAGTATATAGAAATTACTCTAACCTGTAGTCAAAATATAGACTTTATATTATTTATAAAACATTGGTTACGTAATTGTAGTACTTATAAACATCCGATATACTATAGGATAAAGGATGCATTTTATATTACGCTTTAACTATAGGAGAGAGCATATGAGCCAAGTTTTTAAACAAGATTTAACAGATACTTCAGTCCGACCAGGTGGTATTTTTTTCGTTGAGTTATTGATGCCAGAGCAGTGTGATATGCCTGGCCGCGATACAATGGTAGAGGTACTCACAAAGTATTTAGGACCTGTGGATTGTTTTGATCATCGTCGTGATTCCGCAGGTTTTGCACCTCAGAATTATAAGGTGCATTACGAGGATACTGATGCAGATATTCCACCGACCTTGATGGTGACGAATTGTGAGAAAATCGATAAGCCTGTATTAGATGATTTTGATCGTAGTCAGGTATGGGATTGTCCAAATGTGGATGAGTTATTAGCAGAGTGCCAATACAGGGTGTTTGCTACGGATATGTTAGCCTCTGGTTTAGCGGCCAAAGAACGTGCAGATATGCTTGTAAAGTATGTAGATGCATTACTAGAATTATATCCCTCTTGTAAAGCCGTTGTATTTGGACCATCTCGTAAGTTCTTAAGTCGAGAATCGATTGAAAATCATCCTGATAAAGAGGTGACTCGTTTCATGTATTATGCTGTAAATGTGCGTTATTTTAGTATTCAAGGTACCAATGATATGATGGTAGATTCTGTGGGTATGAGTACATTATTTTTACCTGATTTACAGTATCACTTTCACGGTGTAGATCCTAATCATGTAGTATTTCATGCTTATAATGTGGTGAATTATATTTTCGAACATGGTAATATAATAGGTGATGCGGAAACCATTGCGGGGTTACAAAATGGCGAGATGAATCAGGATATTCAGTGGAAGGTTCAATACGAGGATTCTTTAATCCAGCCCGTTCGAGAGGTTCTAGATATTAATATGGGTGAATACGCATCTGGAACTCGGTAGTTGTTAATCAATGAAAGGTGTGAGCATTATGAGTGATCAACGTGTTTTTGATATGGAACTTGTGAAAGTTGAAAGTTTGGAGAAGGCTGTTAGGACGCCATTTTATCAAACTGATTCCACAGGTGGTTCAGTATGGGTTATTAAACCTGGTCAAATCTTACCAAAACATTATCATCATCACTCTGATGATATATGGGTTATATTGCAAGGCAAGGGTGTATTTTATCCAACGCCTAATACAGAGGTGCCTTTTACAAAGGGGCAAGTTATAGTATCTAAAAAGGGTGAATGTCATGGTGCAAAAAATACTGGAACGGAAGATATTGTCTTTGTGAGTATCGTTGCTCCAGTGCCTGCTGATTATGATCCTGTTAAGACTAATTAATATGAAAGCACTTTATAGTATTTTCTTCTCTTGTGATAGAGATATATTCATACTATAAAGTGCTTTTTTATTTTATACAGTCATTTCTAGCGAATATACCTTTTCTATTTTATATGTCATTATTTTGGTTTTACTATTCCTATTTGTTATTTCTATACTCTATAAAATTCCATTGACAGAGGACGTTTGTTCTTTTAAGATGGTAAAGTATGTAATATTTTAATAAGTAGAAAGGAATTATATGAACTCATCTACACTAGAGCCTCAAAGTGGGGATATCAATTTCAGAGATTTTACGAAACGTCGTATGCTTCACGTAGTCTTACCATTGTTTATTGTTTCTATTATTGCCTTCCTGGATCGCGTTAACATTGCTTATGCAGGCTTGACTATGAAGGAGAATTTACCATGGTTGACGCCAGAGGTCTTTGGCATGGGCGCCGGTATATTCTTTATTGGCTATGTTCTTTTTGAAGTGCCTGCGTCTTTGATCGCTGCACGTTGCAATGCTATGCTTTGGATTGCACGCATTATGTTTAGTTGGGGCATAGTGTGTGTCCTAATGACGACCATGACTACTGTATGGGAGTTTTACTTATATCGATTCCTACTAGGTTTATGTGAAGCGTCATTGTATCCCGTAGTATATTCCTTGTTGATTCCTAACTGGTTCTTACCAAAGGAGCGAGCAAAGGCCATTTCCTTAATGCTTACGTCTTTGTTATTCTCTAATATCATTGGTGGTCCGTTAGCTGGTATATTACTTGATACAACGTTCTTTGGCTTACATGGGTGGCGCACACTCTTCATCGTAGAGGCATTACCTGCTGTAATCTTTGCTTTCATTTTTGCATTCTGGATGAAAGAAAAACCAGAACAAGCTTCTTGGGTAAGCGATGCAGAGAAAGCTTACATGAAAGAAGAATTAGCTAAAGAGGAATCTAAAAAACAAGAGGTTAAGAAATATACAACTTGGCAAGCCTTAAGAGATCCTAAAGTATTACTTTTATCTTTAATTTACTTCTTATGGATTATTGGCTTCTGGGGCTTTAGCTTCTGGATGCCTCAAGTACTTAAAAGTTTATCTGGCTGGCCACCAAGTGTGGTAGCTTGGTCTATTGCTATCCCAATGACGGCTGCATTACTTGTGCAAGTATACTGTGGTCACTCCTCAGAGAAGCGCAATGAAAAACGTTGGCATATTGCTACTACCTTGTTTATTGGCACCTTTGGTTTTATTGCTACACCACACAGTCCATCTCCAGAAATTAGCTTGTTATTCATCTGTTTAACTGCTGTTGGTGTTTACGGTGGTATGGGTGTATGGTGGACCATGCCGACTACGTTCTTATCTGGTGCAGCCGCAGCAGGTGCAATGGGGCTTATTAATTCCTCCGGTAACGTAGGGGGCTGGGTAGGTCCTTATATGCTTGGTTTTATCAATGGTCATACTGGTAGCTTTGCAATAGGCTATTACGTAATGGGTGCATGTATGTTCCTTGCAGGTCTATTGATTTTGACACTTCCAAAATCTATGGAACATAAGGATGACTAAGTAGCCCTGAATCAAATTTCAAAATTAAAAGAGCTATATCTCTAATGCATTCACATTGTAGCGAATGTATGAGGTATAGCTCTTTTATTATAAAAAGCCAGAGACAGTATTTTTACTCGTTTGAGTCCAAGTACAGTCTCTAGCATATTTTATTTTGTTACATCAGGCACTTTCCCAGGGTTCATATCGAGGTTTAAGTCTGTCGATTTGAATTGGTGTGGATTGGCCTCTGGCGGTTGTACTTTGAGTTCTGGGTGTAACCATTGTAGTTGTTTTAGCTCCCAGTCGTACTTAGCACCATCATTTTGGAGTTGGCGAATACTTTTAAAGACTTCGTCTAATTGATCGCCATGTTTATTAGCCATCCCTTCTAGGATGTATAGGCGACCTGCTACGCTATTGATGGTGGAGCCATCGTGGTCTTCATCGACGCGCCATTGTAATTCTGAAATTTGTATTTGCTGGAAGATTATAACAATAACCAGCACAATAATTACGCCCCACATAGGAGCTTCTTTAGCTTTCAAAAGGGCCCGCAATTTAGCTGCGAGCCCAGATGTTCTATTCATTATTGACGATCCTCGAGTTGTAATCCAGGTAATGGTAATTTGGAATTTACAAAGTCTAACCACAAGCGAGAAGCGTGGGAGAGATAATGACCTTTTTTCCAAATAACATAGAGGGTATGAATGATTTCAGGTACGAGCGGACGCACTACAACCTTGGAACCAACCTCAGTATTTTCACCTACCTCAGGGCAGAGGCGAGATGGTAACAATGCGATGGCAAGGTCTGCACTAACCGTTTGTAACATAAGATCACGTTGACTTGTTTCAAACACGATATGCGGTTGGAAACCGGTGTGCTTACAAGCTTTGATGATTTCGTCATGTAAGTTGAAGTCGTCTTTGTGCAATACAAAGGATTCATCAGCTAACATTTCTAAACGAATTTCTTTTTCCTTCGCTAGAGGGCTGGATTTTGGAATGATAACGGAAAGTGGGTCACTAGTAAGGTAGAAGGACTCAAATTCTTTAGGGTTTGGTTTAGTACAGATAATACCAATATCAATTAAACCTTCTTGAACGCTGATTTCAACCTTCTTAGAACCTTGTTCATATAGCTCTAATTCAATTTGCGGATATACTTTTTTGAACTCCCCTAATAATTGGGCAAAGATTGGTGCATCTGTAATTGGTGGAATACCAATTCGGATGGAACCTTGCTCCAAACGAAATTCATTTTCAAAATCAGTTTTTAGATGTTCAAACATAAACACAACGCGTTTAGCGTGGGTTAAGAAGATGGTACCCCCATCAGTAAGTTCTACAGATTTAGCATTACGCATGAAGAGAACAACACCAAGTTCGTCTTCTAAAGCTTTAATAGTACGGCTGATAGCAGATTGGGAGATGTGTAAATTCCTCGCAGCCTTACTGAAGCTTTTTTGATCAGCTACTTCAACGAAGTATTTCAAATGATGAAAATCCATAATTAACCCCCTAAAAATAAAACTTGGTTATAGGAAGTGACCTGGCTAAATGAGAATAGTTATTACTAAAATGCAACTAGCTATTACTTTATGTAAAGCATGAATAGCAATATTGGCAAAGCGACAGTCACTGTATGTGTTGCGTTGATAGGGCCCAGCACGTTATAATTAGTTTATAGGGCTATATCAAGTTATGATATTAGGAATTATGGTTGTGCCCATTACAAAAAAGTATGTTCACACATAATGCCGTATTATATATAACATATATATTATTGCATTATTTTTTCATGTACGCAAGTTTGTAATGGTTGTTATTCCTAAACATAATGATAGATTAAGCAAGTGTTCTATTTTTGCTAAACGCTTAAGGAGGCAATAATCACATGAGTCGTAAATTTAAAACTATGGACGGCAACCAAGCGGCTGCTCACGTTTCTTATGGTTTTACAGAAGTTGCTGCGATTTACCCAATCACTCCATCTTCCCCAATGCCAGAACACATTGACGAATGGTCTGCTGCTGGTCGTAAAAACATCTTCGGCAACACTGTTCAAGTTGTAGAAATGCAATCTGAAGCAGGCGCTGCTGCTGCATTCCACGGTTCCTTACAAGCTGGCGCATTAACAACAACTTTCACATCTTCCCAAGGTTTGTTATTGATGCTTCCTAACTTATACAAAGTAGCAGGCGAATTACTTCCAGGTGTATTCCAAGTAGCTGCTCGTGCATTGGCTGCACATGCTTTGTCTATCTTTGGTGACCATCAAGACGTTATGGCTGCTCGTGCATCCGGTTGCGCTATGCTAGCTGAATCCTCCGTACAAGAAGTAATGGACTTGTCCGCAGTAGCTCACTTGACAGCTATTAAAACTCGCGTACCTTTCATCAACTTCTTCGACGGTTTCCGTACATCCCACGAAATTCAAAAAATCGAAATCTGGGACTATGAAGATTTGAAACCATTAGTAGACATGGACGCTGTTAAAGCTTTCCGTAAAAAAGCTTTGAACCCAGATGCTCCTGTAACTCGTGGTACTGCAGAAAACCCTGACGTATACTTCCAACATCGTGAAGCATCCAACAAATTCTACTTGGAACTTCCAGACGTTGTAGAACATTACATGAACGAAGTTAACAAATTGGCTGGTACTAACTACCAATTGTTCAACTACTATGGTGCTCCTGATGCAACTGACGTAATCGTTACTATGGGTTCTTCCGCTCAAGTAGTACAATCCACTGTTGATTACCTCAACAAATTGGGTCGTAAAGTAGGCTTCATCAACGTTCACTTGTTCCGTCCATTCGCAACAGATCGTTTGTTGAAAGCTCTTCCTCAAACTGTAGAACGCATTGCAGTTCTTGACCGTACTAAAGAACCAGGCGCTTTGGCTGAACCATTGTTCTTGGACGTACAAGCAGCTGTAGTTGACGGCGGCCGTAACGTAAAAGTTATCGCTGGTCGTTATGGTTTGAGCTCCAAAGACGTTATCCCTGCAGACATTGTTGCTGTATTCGATAACTTAGCTGCTGAAAATGGCAAGAAATTCTTCACATTGGGTATCAATGACGATGTTACATTCTTGTCCTTAGATCGTGCTGAAGGCGTAGAAGTAGAAACTCCTGGTTTGACTGAATGTAAATTCTGGGGCTTCGGTTCTGACGGTACTGTAGGTGCGAATAAATCCGCTATCAAAATCATCGGTGACCACACTGACATGTATGCTCAAGCATACTTCGACTACGACTCCAAAAAATCTGGTGGCGTAACAATGTCTCACCTTCGTTTTGGTAAAAACCCAATCAACTTACCTTACTTGGTAACTGAACCTCAATTCGTAGCATGTCACCGTCAATCTTACGTACATGAATACGACTTGATCCGCGGCATCAAAAAAGGTGGTACATTCTTATTGAACTGTACTTGGTCTCCTGAAGAATTGGACGAACATTTACCTGCTAAATTACGTCGTCAAATCGCAGAAAAAGAATTGAACTTCTACATCATCAATGCTGCGAAAATCGCTTCCGAAATCGGTTTGGGCGGTCGTATCAACATGGTAACTCAAGCTGCGTTCTTCAAATTGACTGAAATCATCCCTGTTGAAGATGCTATTAAATACCTTAAAGAATCCGTAGTAACTTCTTACGGTAAAAAAGGTCAAAATATCGTTGACATGAACAATGCTGCTATCGATCAAGGCGTTGGTGCTTTGGTAAAAGTAGATGTTCCTGCTGACTGGAAAAACGCTGTTGATGAAGGCAACCACACAGTAAAACCTGGTTGTGAGTCTTGCCCATCCTTCGTTCAAAACATTGCACAACCAATCAATGCTCAAGCTGGTTACGATCTTCCTGTATCCACATTCGCTGGTTACGAAGACGGTACATTACCTGCTGGTACTGCTAAATTCGAAAAACGCGGTCCTGCATTGTTCGTTCCAAAATGGTTACCAGAAAACTGTATCCAATGTAACCAATGTTCCTTCGTATGTCCACATGCTACAATTCGTCCAATCTTGGCAACTGAAGCAGAAGTGGCTGCGGCTCCAGAACATTTCGATACAATCCCTGCTATGGGCGCTAAAGATCTTCAATTCCGTATCGCAGTATCCCCATTAGACTGCTTGGGTTGCGGTAACTGTGTTGATATCTGTCCATCTCCAAAAGGCAAAGCTATCGTAATGACTTCCATCGACACTGAAATTGAACAAGCTGAAGCTTGGAATTACGGTGTTAACCTTCCTGTAAAAGAAAACCCTATGAATAAAGAGACTCTTAAAGGTTCTCAATTCGAACAACCATTGTTCGAGTTCTCCGGTGCTTGCGCAGGTTGTGGTGAAACTCCTTACGCTAAATTGTTAACTCAATTATTCGGCGACCGCATGATGATTGCCAATGCAACTGGTTGTTCCTCCATCTGGGGTGCTTCCATGCCTGCATCTCCATACACAACTAACCAACAAGGTCAAGGTCCTTCTTGGGCTAACTCCTTGTTCGAGGACAATGCTGAGTATGGTTATGGTATGTACATCGGTGTTAAGAAAGTTCGTCAACAATTAGCAGAAGTGGCTGCGAAAGCTGCTGAAACTGCTACTGGCGAATTGAAAGAAGCTTTAGAACAATGGCTTGAATTCGCTAACCTTGGTGCGGCTACTCGTCAACGTTCCGAACGTTTAGTAGCAGCTATCGAAGCTGAAGGTGCTACAACTCCTGAGTTGAAAGAACTTCTTGAGAAAAAACAATTCTTGATCAAACGTTCCCACTGGATCTTCGGTGGTGACGGCTGGGCATACGATATCGGTTTCGGTGGTGTTGACCATGTATTAGCTTCTGGCGAAGACATTAACATCTTCGTATTCGATACTGAAGTATACTCCAACACTGGTGGTCAAGCTTCCAAATCCACTAACGTAGCAGCAGTTGCTCAATTCGCAGCTTCTGGTAAACGTACTAAGAAAAAAGACCTTGGCATGATGGCTATGTCTTATGGTTATGTATACGTAGCACAAGTAGCTATGGGTGCAGACAAAAACCAATTGATGAAAGCTGTTACAGAAGCTGAAGCATATCCAGGTCCATCCTTGATCATTGCTTACAGCCCATGTATCAACCATGGTATTAAAGCTGGTATGGGTAAAGCTCAAGAAGAACAACGTAAAGCAGTTGCAGCTGGTTACTGGGATCTTTACAGATACAACCCTCAACTTAAAGAAGAAGGTAAAAATCCATTCTCCTTGGATTCCAAAGAACCAACTGAAAGCTTCCAAGACTTCCTTAAAGGTGAAGTACGTTACGCTTCCTTGGCTAAAGCAGCTCCAGACGTTGCAGAAGAATTGTTCGCTAAAACTGAACAAGACGCTAAAGAACGTCGCTTAAGCTATGTTCGCTTACAAAAAGGTTTTGAAGACGTAAAATAATCCGTTATTTAACGACTGATAACTATATGAGGCGCCCTTTCGAGGGTGCCTCTTTTGTATGTAAATTTAGTTTTCTAAATAGCATATCAATGATTTGATATACATTAGTTTATCGTACTAGCCTCTGTTGTATTATTTAAGTATCAACTGCTTAAAACATAGGTAATATATTCTGAATTTGGTATAATGATAAGTAGCTATGCATAATGCTAGCAATACATAATGTTAGTAATACATATTTGAATAATTCTAATATTAAATATAGAGGTATATATGGCTAAGGATAATACACAAATGGAAAATGAAGAAATGCAACAAACGATATATAAAGAGTTAGGTTATAAATCCTATCCATTTCCTTTTACTACACCTGCCTATTTAGAGGCATATGGTACACTTGTAGGTCTTAAGCCACCAACGGCTAAAATGGCGCGTGTCCTTGAATTAGGTGCTACCTATGGTGGTAATATCATTTCCCAAGCAGCTCACAATCCTGAAGCGACCTTTGTAGGGATTGAACTTTCACAAGACCAGGTAGAGAAGGGGAATAAAATTATCGGGGATGCAAAACTTGATAATGTATCTTTAGTACAAGGGGATATCTTAAATTTTGATGAATCCATGGGAACCTTTGACTATATTATTGCGCACGGCTTCTACTCTTGGATCAGCGATGAAATGAAGGATAAATTGCTTGATATTATTTCTAATCATTTAGCTGATAATGGTATTGCTTACGTATCTTATAATACCTATCCAGGCTGGCATACCATGGAAGAGGTTCGTCAGCTCATGTTATTTGCTAATCGTGGCCATGATGAATCTACGCATAAGGAAAAGGTATTGCGTGGTAAGACTGTGGGTAGCTTGGTAGGTGCCCAAATCCTTAACTACGATAATCTCAAAGAACGTAATAGTAAATTCCTCGGTGCCTTGCGCTCCGTTATGCAAAAGGACGACTATTATGTAGGTCATGACCATTTAGAACCTCATAATGATCCTTGCTATCTCTATCAATTTAACGATCATCTTAAGGCTAATAATCTCGCTTATGTAGGGGATGCAGATCTTACATTGTCTATGGTTCGTACTTATGATGAAAGCATTGCAGACAAACTTGAGCAACTAGCGCCTAACAGCCAAGCAGATCAAGAGCAATATTTAGATTTTATGCTTGATACGACATTCCGTAAGTCTATTATCTGTAAAGTAAGTGCTGCGAAAGATATCAGTTATGCTGTGTCGAATCCTGCTGAAGTAAATACAATTCCTGTGCGTACTGCCATAAATAACTTTACCTTCCAAATTCTATTTGATGAAGAGGCTTTGGAAATGTTTGAAAATACTTTAGTAAAAGATACGTTCCAAGCGCTAATCAAGGATGGTGGCACCTTTAACATGATTGAAGCATTAGCTATTTTAAAAGCGGCTCATGAGGCGGCTAATGCATCTGATGATGAATTGGAACCTGCTGTATGCAGTCTATATAAAGCTGTAGTAGAGCATATGGTACGCGGTGGTATTCGTTTCTATAAAACATTCCCAGAAAAGCAAGAGTATATGGAAGGTCTATCCTACGTACCGGCACGATTTACAAACTTAGTGAAAGCCATAGCTGATGGTGGTGGTGAGTATATTTACGGTGGGAATTCATTTAATGATGCTATTGGAGATATTTCTGAAGAAGATTTAATGTTCATGGAGTTGTTGAATAAACCAAAATCTAAGTCTACTTTAACTAAAAAAATTAAAGATACCATTTTTAGTGCCGATAAATCGCAAACTGGTAAGCACCAAAATGCGATGGCAGAAGCCTTTTATAATGAGCTGACAAAGCGCATGGGAGATCTAGGTTTCCTTAGAAATAAGAAAACAGATGGTATTTCTTAATAGGGACTGACAATGTATTAGGATTCTGAGCTTTAAAAAAATCATTCATATTAATTTCATGGTGAAAATTAAAACCCGTTACACTTATAACATTTATATGTAAAAAGTGTTAACGGGTTTTGTTTTATATAATTAAGTTTAGAATTATTTAATAATTATTACATTTAGTTATTTAATCTTGCTAAAAAAGTATAGTAAATCGATAAAATTAATGAGAAATAAATGAACCGTATATGAAAAGTATGGTATACTATGTATGGGTATTTTTGTGAACATCATCCGGTGTGTTGTGGATGATTATATAAATTGTATTAGTTGTACTAATTGTATTATTTGTAAAAGGAGTCTTTTATGGCATCTAAGAAGGCAGTTCTAGTATACATACTAGAAATCCTGAAAAGTGAAACAGATGCTAATCATACTTTATCTCAAGAGGAGATCCGCAGTATATTAGCTGAGCGGTACGAGGTGTCCGTGGATCGGAAGACCTTAGGCCGTCATTTAAATGATTTATATGAATCTGGTGATTTTGGTATTCAATGTGAAGAGTCAGCCGTGGGAGCAGATGGCACTATTCGCCGTACCGATTTCTACATGATTCATACTTTTGAAGATTCGGAATTGCGATTATTGATTGATGGTGTGTTGGCTTCTCGTCATATTACAGCATCTCAACGTAAGGATTTAATTAGTCGTGTAGCTAAACTGGGTAGCTCTCATTTCAAGCCACATGGTATTGATATTGAAAGTGCTACAGGTTACCTTCATAGGAGCCAGGACTTATTCCTTAACATTGATCTCATAGAAGAAGCGATACAAAAGGGGAGAAAAATTTCGTTGGCCTATTGCCAACCTGACGTGGATAAGCGTTTACATATCAATCTTGGTCCAGATAACAAGGAACGGAAATATGTATTTAATCCGTTCCAACTAGTAATGAATCGGGGACACTATTACCTAGTTGGGAACCACGAAAATTATGACGACATGTCTACATTGCGCGTCGATCGTATTGCACACATTACGGTGCTAAGCGAACGGAGAAAACCTTTACGGGAGATAAAGGGATACCAACAGCAACGCACCTTTAATGTGTCTCAATACGTAAAAGAGCATATTTATATGTTCGGTGGTGAATCCATTACGGTGAGCTTTAAAGCAAAACGTTCTATCGTAAATCAAATCTTAGATTGGTTCGATGGTAATGTGGAATTTAGTGATGTAACACCTGATGATGTGGTATGTCGTGTACGTGTAAATCATCACGCTTTTAAATATTGGGCTCTCCAATATATGCAAAGTGTAAAAGTACTTTCACCAGCATCCTTGGTGACTGAAGTGAAGGAAGCTATAAAAGAAGGCTTACAACAATATTCATAATAAAAGAGCTAGTTGATCGTTGAATCAACTAGCTCTATTTTTTATGTGTTCTGTTTTATAGAAAGTACAGCACTTATTTAGTAGAACGTATAGTAATCATATTATAAGACATGCATTTTCTCTGCTTCTTTATAGTCCTTAAGAACTGGACGAGGCGGTAACTTATCCATGATACTCACCACATAAATCGCGATGGAAGAGAAGAGGAAGCCTGGTACGATTTCGTATAGACCAAGGAATTCAAATTGTTTCCAAATCAGTACTGTTAAACCACCAACTACGATACCAGCGATACAGCCATGACGTGTCATGCGTTTCCAGAACAAGGAGAACAAGATGGCTGGACCAAAGGCAGCACCAAAGCCTGCCCATGCATAGGCAACCATGGTTAAGATGTAGCTGTCTGGATCCATTGCCATATAGATGGCAATCAATGCTACGATAAGTACTACGATACGGCTTACTAGTACCAGCTCCTTATCGCCTGCTTTAGGATGAATGATATTCGCATAGAAGTCATTAGCAATAGCGGAGGCTGTTACTAATAATTGTGCAGAGGCAGTACTCATAATAGCTGCTAATACAGCAGACCAGATGAGGCCTGCTACAAATGGAGTAAAGAGACGTTCTGTCATGATGAGGAACACTGTTTCCGCATCAGTACCTACCAGTTTATCTGGTAACATGTATACGTGACCGATGAGGCCTACTGCGATAGCTGCCATAAGGGATAAGATAACCCATACCATGGCGATATTCGTAGATTTTTTTAACTCTTTAGCATCGGAGATGGCCATGAATCTTACGAGAATATGGGGTTGACCAAAGTAACCTAGACCCCAACCGAGAGCGGAGATTAAGCCGATAGCCCAAGTGAACCAATTGGATGGATTACCAAATAAGTTAAGACCTTGAGGAAACTCCTGTTGGATGAGTTGGAATGTTTCTACAGGGCCGCCCATGAACATGGCTGCTGTAATCGGTACTGCTAAGATGGCAAAGAACATCAATGCCCCTTGAATACAGTCCGTCCAAGATACGGCGAGGAAACCACCGAGGAAGGTGTAGAATACGACGATGCCTGCGGTGATGAAGAGGGATACGGTGTAATCAAGACCAAAGATGGTGTTGAATAACTTGCCACCTGCTACAAAGCCCGATGATGTATAAATCAAGAAGAAAATCAAGATGAATAGGGCTGAGATAACGGCTACCGAATGAGATTGATCGTGGAAACGATTTTTCAAATAATCCGGTAAGGTAAGGCTATCGCTAGCTACCTCTGTATGGTTACGCAAGCGTCTTGAAACGAATTTCCAGTTTGCCCAAGTCCCTAATGTAAGACCTACGGCAATCCATACTCCTGAAATCCCCGTTGTATACGCGAGGCCAGGCACACCCATGAGCATCCAACCACTCATATCAGAGGCCTCCGCGCTAAGCGCTGTAATCCATGGACCTAGTTGTCGGCCACCGAGGATGTAATCACCGATGCTGTTCGATTTGCGATAGTAGTAGACCCCGATATACATCATGAGTCCTAAGTATAAGGCAAAGGCGATAATAATCATTAAGTTGTCTTGTGTCATGACTATATAAAACCTCCTTAGGTTAAATTTTAGGTTAAATTTTCATTCTATAGTATTATAAATAATTCTTATTGTATCATATATTAGCACTTTAGAGTGTAAAAATTTTGTGAGATTCTATTAATTTCTATACGAATTTTAAGCATATACTTTCATCTTGGGCATTAGACGGTTAACCTATAAATCGTATATACTAATAAACCGAAAATACTCGAAATATGATAAAATAATAGAATGGAAAAATGACACGTGAAAGGAGGTACTCATGGATCAACAGGGGACAAGAAAACAAGAATATCTAAAACAACCAGTTGTGACAAAACAACAAGCACTACGCATGTTAGAAACTTACTTTGGGTATACCTCCTTTAGACCGGCTCAGGAGGCCCCTATTGCATCCTTATTACGCAATGAAGATGTAATTGGTATCATGCCGACGGGGGCAGGGAAGTCTATTTGCTTTCAAATTCCGGCGCTCTGTAAGGCGGGGCTAACAATTGTATTTTCACCACTGATTTCTCTTATGAAAGACCAAGTAGATGGTCTATTAGTACAGAATATACCAGCGGCGCTTATCAATAGTACCCTTACGCAAGCGGAGTTTAATAAAACGATGTACGAAGTGCGTAGCGGTAAGATTAAACTCTTATATATTGCGCCGGAGCGACTAGGTTCTAATTTCTTCTGTAATGTATTGCGAGCGTTGCCTATTGCTCAAGTCATTGTGGACGAGGCCCATTGTATCTCTGAGTGGGGCCATGACTTTAGACCGTCTTATCGCCTTATCGGTGAGTGGCTTAACTCACTGCCTAAAAGACCTATTGTAGGGGCTTTCACGGCGACGGCTACGAAATATGTAGAAAATGATATCAAGAAACTATTAGGTTTAGATAATGCGAATGTGTACGTAACGGGCTTTGATCGGCCTAATTTATCCTTCTCTGTCATTCGTACACCTAAGCGCATGGATTATGTGGTTCACTACGTGCGTCAACATACTAACGAAAATGGTATTATCTACTGTGCGACGCGTAAGGATGTAGATCGAGTGTATGAAAATCTAACCCGTGCAGGCATTAAGGTGGGCCATTATCATGGGGGGCTCAGCGATGAGGTGCGCCGTGAGATGCAAAACGCTTATGCAGATGATAAACTGCAGGTCATGGTGGCTACGAATGCTTTTGGTATGGGCATCGACAAGAGTAATGTGCGCTATGTATTGCACTACCAAATGCCACGCAACATGGAGTCCTACTATCAAGAGGCAGGCCGTGCAGGTCGCGATGGGGCTTCTGCAGAATGTATCTTGCTCTACAGTGGGCAGGATGTACAGGTTCATAAATATTTGATTGAACAGTCCATCGAGACGCCTGAGCGACAAGAGGTGGAGCTCCGTAAATTACAGTCTATGATTGACTACTGTTTCTGCAGTAATTGCTTACGTAAATATATGCTTAACTATTTTGGTGAAAGCACCGTTTGGACTACTTGCGATAATTGTAGTTCCTGTAAAGGCTCCGGTGATAAGGTCAATGTAACAAAAGAAGCGAAGGCTATTTTCCGTGCTATTATGGGCACTGATGAACGCTATGGTGCCTCTATGATTACCTCTATCGTACGTGGTGAGCGAACTGACCGCATTATGCGGGCAGGCCACGATGCACTGCCTGTCTTTGGTTTACTAAGTAATGTAGACGAGAAATCTATTAAAGGACTCATCCAACAGTTTGTAGCTTCTGGATACTTGCGTAGTTCTTCAGGTAAGTATCCTGTGCTATCCTTGACGGCTGGTGCTGAGGAGGTCCTTGCTGGGCATAAAGAGGTAGAGGAAATCAGACAACATGTATCAGTACCATCTCGAACTAGTCGGTCTACGTCTACTACATCACGAGGAAAAGCTAGTTCCGGGGCGGGTGGTTTATTTGAACATTTACGACAACATCGTAAGCGCTTAGCTGAAGAGGCAGGGCTTCGACCATATCTTATCTTCCCCGATACAGTACTTATTGACCTAGCCAATTTACGACCAACTACATTAGGTGAGTTTGGAAATGTAAAAGGTGTAGGGGAAGCAAAATTGAAAAAATATGGCCTCAGCTTTTTACAGGCCATTGCAGAATATAAGAGATAATAAATTTTACTGTATATATGGTAGTACGATGTATTTTTTAGTATGATAGTACTATATATTGTAAGATATAAGGTTAGTATTATTCGACGTATTATATATAAGATTTAGGGGGACATATGAGTCTAGCAGATACACAATACCTCGGTATTATTGAAAATATTTTAGAACACGGCACGTATGGTCAAAATCGTACCGGTGTTGCAACTTATAAATTGTCACATCAAATTATGCAATTCGACTTGCAAGAGGAATTTCCAATTTTGACTACAAAATTTGTAGCTTTCAAAACGGCGGTAAAAGAATTGTTATGGATTTGGCAAATGCAATCTAACGATGTACGTAAATTACAAGAAATGAACGTGCGCGTATGGGATGAGTGGATGCGTGAAGATGGTACTATTGGTAAGGCTTATGGTTACCAAATTGCAAAGTACAAACAACTTGATAAGCTCATCAAGACTATCAAGAAAGATCCGGATAGCCGCCGTATGATTGTTACATTGTGGAATATTGAAGATTTAGATGATATGGCATTGCAACCATGTGCGTATGAAACATTATGGGACGTAGCTGATGGACACTTAAACTGCATGCTCATTCAACGTAGTGGCGATATGGGCCTTGGCGTTCCATTTAATACCGCTCAATATGCAGCATTACAATGCATGATTGCGCAGGTAACAGGTCTTAAACCTGGTAAATTTACTCATGTTATCAACAATGCTCATGTCTATGAAAACCATGTAGAAGCATTGCGCGAGCAATTGGCGCGTCGCGATCAAGCGTTGCCAGCTCCAAAAATTATTGTGAATCCTGAGGTAAAAGACTTTTATGATTTCACACCAGAGGACGTTACATTAGACGGGTATGAACATCTAGGTAAGTTGTCCATGACTGTTGCTGTATAGAACTGAGTTCATGTCCATAGCTAAATGGAATCATATGTATGACTGTCGCCATATAGTATTAACCGAAAGAGGCCAGTATGTTAGCATTAATCGTAGCCATAGCACATAATCGTGTGATTGGTAAAGATAACACCTTGATTTGGCACTTGCCGAATGATTTGAAATTCTTTAAAGAGAAAACTACAGGTCATGTCATCATTATGGGACGTAAGACCTTTGAAAGTTTGCCGTTCCTGTTGCCAAATCGTGAGCACTGGGTGATTACTCGGGATAAGGGCTTTGATGCGCCAGAAGGGGTTAAGATATTCCATAGTCCTGAGGCGGCTGTAGAAGCTGCACGTGCTCTTGATGCGGCCTATGTTCTCGGTGGAGCTCAAATATATGAGGCTTTCTTGCCTTACGTGGATACGATGTACATCACAGAAGTAGACCACGAATTTGAAGGGGATGCATTTTTCCCAGAGTTCCCAGAGGAGGCTTTCACCATTGAATCCGTAGTAGACGGTGCGGTGGATGAAAAGAACAAATATCCTCATCGTTTTGTAACCTATCGCAGAAAGGCATCTAAATGAGTGAAAGAATGTTTGCCATTATTGGCAGTGAATTAAATGTTAAGCCAAAGCAGGTGCAAGCTGCCGTAGAATTATTAGACGAAGGCAATACGGTGCCATTTATTGCGCGTTACCGTAAAGAGGTAACCGGCGAATTGCAAGATGAGCAATTACGCACCATTGAAGAACGCATTAAATACTTGCGCAATTTGGAAACACGTCGCCAAGAAATCATTGCATCTATTACAGAGCAAGAAAAGATGACCGACGAGTTGATGAAGTCCTTAGAGGCCGCAACAAAGCTTCAAGAGTTAGAGGATTTGTATTTACCATACCGTCCTAAGAAACGCACCCGTGCGATGATTGCCCGTGAACGAGGATTAGAGCCGTTGGCGGAGATGATCCTTAATGATACCGTTACCTCTGGTGATCCTTTAGAAATTGCCAAAGACTTTGTAACGGAAGAGGTGCCCACACCAGAGGATGCTATTCAAGGTGCTTCTGATATTGTAGCGGAAATCGTTAGCGATAGTGCTGACTTCCGTGCGTACTTGCGTAAAAAGATGTGGAACGAAGGCTTTATTCAAGCTGAGTTGACTGGTGATGAAGAGGTGCAACAACAGTTCTTGCAATACGCAGAATATGCTGAACCGGTTCGTCAAATGCCATCTCACCGTATCTTGGCTGTTAATCGCGGTGAAAAATTAGGGGCTTTAAAATTAGCTCTTACTGTACCAGGTGATACCTATGTTGCGTACATGGTGCAAAAGTTAGAGAAAAATCCAAAATCCATCTTCGCAGACTATAAAGCAGCTGCAGTAGCAGACGCGTACAAACGTCTAATTTTCCCAGCTCTAGAACGTGATATACGCAATGAGTTGACGGAAAATGCGGATGAGCAAGCTATCAAGGTATTCGGTGTAAACCTTAAGAACCTATTATTGCAGCCACCTTTGGCAGGCCACGTTATCATGGGCCTTGACCCTGGTTACCGTACAGGTTGTAAGATGGCTATTATCGACCAACAAGGTAATGTGCTAGATTATGGTGCCTACTATTTAACGAATAGTGAAAAGCTTCGCAAAGAAGCACAAAAGGTATTAGCTGATAAAATCCGTAAGTTCAAAGTTACTCTCTTATCTATTGGTAATGGTACTGCATCTTATGAAACAGAGCAGTTTGCTTCCACCATGATTGAAGAGGAAAAGTTAGATTGCCACTACATCATCACCAATGAAGCAGGCGCATCTGTATATTCTGCTTCTAAATTGGCTATCGATGAATTACCAGATTTAGACGTAACTATACGCGGTGCTGTATCCATTGCACGTCGTGTACAAGATCCATTGGCTGAATCTGTTAAGATTGATCCTAAATCTATCGGTGTAGGTCAATACCAACATGATGTAAACCAAAAGCAATTGACTCATACGTTAGATCAAGTCGTTGAAACTGTAGTAAACCACGTTGGGGTAGAGCTTAATACTGCATCTCCAGCTATTTTGCAACATATTGCAGGTATCTCTAGTACGGTGGCTAAAAACATTGTTGCGTACCGCCAAGAGAATGGTGTATTTAAAAGCCGTAAAGAATTGTTGAAAGTACCTCGCTTAGGTCCTGCAGCGTTCACACAATGTGCGGGCTTCCTTCGCTTGCAACACGGTAAAAATCCACTAGATAATACATCTGTCCATCCTGAGTCTTATGAATTGGCAGAACGCATTATTGGTGAATTAGGTTTTACTTTGAAAGATTTGCAAGATAAAGCACAATTGGAAGCATTACAAGTGAAATTACCGCTTGTTGATGCCGAAAAAATGGCCGCAAAACTGGATGCGGGTATACCGACTGTACGAGATATCTTAGGGGCTTTGGCCAAACCAGGGCGTGATCCTCGTGAAGATTTGCCAGCACCACTTACTAGAAAACATGTAGTAAGCCTTGAAGATATTCAAGTTGGAACTGTTGTAAAAGGTACCGTTCACAACGTAGTTGATTTTGGTGCCTTCGTAGACTTTGGTCTCAAAACGAATGGTCTTTTGCATCGTAGTGAACTTTGTAACAGCCGTCAGCATCCATCTGATGTGCTTGCTGTAGGCGATATTATTGAAGCTCAAATTATTTCTGTTGATGTAAAGCGTAATCGTATCGGTTTATCTGTCAAAGCATTACAACCAGAAAAGCCAAAGAATAACGATAATAACCGCAATAGAAATAACAACGGTCAACGTCGAAACAACGATCGTAACAATAACCGTAATAATGACCGTAATAATGGTGGTCGACAAAACAATTAGTATCAATTGGATTGTATTATTGAGAAATACCCTTGACTAAAAGTCATTGTACACAAAACCGCACTCTCTATGGATTTTGAGGGTGCGGTTTTTCTATATAACTTAAAACTATGTATAATAATGCAGAACAGATATATCGAAAATGATATACCTTATTGAAAAATTTAGATATAAGGGGTATGATGAAATTACAGAGGAGATCTTCCTCAATATATGTTCCTAAATAGGAGGTATGCTATGAGCTTGAACCTTAAAGAAAGATATGGACTTTTAATTAATAATGAATGGGTAGCTGCATCTGACGGCGCTGAATTCAATGTATATAACCCTGCTAATGGCGAACAACTTGCTATCTGTGCAGAGGCTACGAAAGACGATGTTGATAAAGCGGTAGACGCTGCAACAGAAGCATTTAAAACTTGGAAAACAGTATCTCAAGTAGAGCGCGCTGATTACTTGTTAAAAATTGCTGACGCTATTGATGCTCATAAAGAGTACTTGGCACAAGTTGAAACATATGACAATGGTAAACCAATCCGTGAAACTTTGAACGTAGATATTCCACTTGGTGCTGACCATTTCCGTTACTTCGCTGGTGTACTTCGTTCAGAAGAAGGCTCTGCACAAGTATTTGATGAAAATACTTTGAGCCTCATCGTTCGTGAACCGATTGGCGTTGTAGGTCAAGTCGTGCCTTGGAACTTCCCATTCCTAATGGCTGCTTGGAAATTGGCACCAGCTCTTGCAGCAGGTTGTACAGTTGTTATTAAACCTTCTAGTCATACATCCCTTAGCCTTTTAGTATTAGGCGATATTTTGAAAGAAATCTTGCCTCCAGGCGTTGTAAATATCGTAACTGGTAAAGGCTCTAAATCTGGTCAATATATCCTTGATCATCCTGGTTTCAGTAAACTTGCTTTTACAGGCTCTACAGAAGTAGGTCTTGATGTATATAAAGCAGCATCTGAACGTTTGATTCCTGCTACATTGGAATTAGGTGGTAAATCTGCGAATATCTTCTTTGAAGATGCAAACTGGAAACAAGCTCTTGATGGGGCAATGCTCGGCATCCTCTTCAACCAAGGTCAAGTATGTTGCGCAGGTTCCCGTATCTTCGTGCAAGATACAATTTATGATAAATTCGTAGCTGAACTTTCCGCTTTATTTGATAAAGTAAAAGTTGGGTTACCTTGGGAAGAATCTACACAACTTGGTTCTTTGATTTACGAAGCACAAGTTGAGAAAGTGCTTAGCTATGTAGAACTTGCTAAAGAAGAAGGCGCTCGCGTTGCAGCTGGTGGTGTACGCGTTACTGACGGCGAACTTGGTAAAGGTTGCTTCATTAGACCTACACTCATCGTAGATGCTACAAACGATATGCGCGTAGCTCGCGAAGAAATCTTTGGCCCTGTAGCTGTTGTAATTAAGTTCCACAGCGAAGAAGAAGTTATCGAACAAGCTAATGACAGCTTATACGGTCTTGGCGGCGGCGTATTCACTCAAAACCTCAACCGTGCAATCCGCGTAGCTCGAGCAATTGAAACAGGTCGTATGTGGGTTAACACTTATAACTCCATCCCAGCAGGCGCACCATTTGGTGGTTACAAACAATCTGGTATCGGCCGTGAAACTCACAAAGTTATCCTTGAACACTACACTCAAATGAAAAACATCATTATTAACTTGAGCGATAAACCATCTGGTTTCTACGACTTAGATTAATAAAATTCAACTCTCCTATAAACTATAACAAAGAGGCACCTCCTTGGAGGTGCCTCTTTTGTGCTTATCAATAGCTTATTATCTGTGAAAGGATACGGTATGCTATAATTGTAGCCATAATCGTGTTGTTTAGAGAGGGCTATTATGAATTTTAAGAGAGTGTTTAATTCCTTTAATGAGTTTTCTGATTTTGATAAAGATACTTTTGAAGCATTAGCTATTGATGCGATTAAAAATAGGAAGGCGCTACAATTAGGGCCATTAGAAAATCAAACCTTAAGGCAATACTTAAGTAAATAGAGTAAATGCATAGTGAAGAATATTTGTACTAGATAAAAATAAGGAGTATCAAATTAATGAATCCTATTCCCATCAAAAAATTGTATAATCCTCAATATGATTTGTTATCTACTAGCGATAGAATGGAATTATTAAATAAGATTGGAAAAATATATAATTTAGAATTAATATGCTTTAAAGAATTTACTGCCTTTGGAAAATCCACATATACGGCGGTATATCGTTCACATGATGGTATAGAATTTGTATTTGTTCCTGGAGATACTGTTACGTTAGGGTTTGATTTTAAAAATAAACCATTTCAGGATATTTTTAATGATGAAAATTTAGCGGAGCTTGCCTATCCATTTGTCGAGGGGTATGAAGAGGAAATCTTTAGTGAAGACGATGTTCAAACTAAGATTAGCGAAACACTAGAAGATGAAGAGGTACTATCCAACATAGAAACGTATTTTAAACATAATTTTACTCAAGAAGATGAGTTTGTAATCCATCCATTATTGGTACAAAAAGATTATAGTGAAACTTGTTGGATACCTATTTCAGATGAGATACTCAGACAAAATAAAGAGTGGCAACAGATGATAAAAAAAGCCGAGGAAAAAGGTATTTCTGAAGTGATGGTGCATAACACTGTTTGTTTATATAAAACAGACGATAGCAATTGGTGTGGTAAACTTTATGAAGAAACAACATTTAAGAAACTTTTACAGGATATAAAAGATAATAGATATTCTTTGCCTACACAAAGAGAGTGGGAGTATTTAGCTGGCAAGGGGTGTAGAACTATCTTTCCATGGGGAAACAATATAGATTTCTCTATGAATTTAAAGCATATGGAATGGATGGATAATGATGGAGATTATACGTTAGAAAAAGAAAACTTTTTTGGCCTTGTTATAGGTGACGATCCGTACTGTAGAGAAATTGTATATGATAATGATGTGTTTTCCTATAAAGGTGGAGATGGTGGCCGCAATTTATGTGGAGGATTAGGTGTTGTGTGGGGCTATCTTCCTATTTCACCATATTTTCAAGATAGGGAAGTGGGAATGGGCGATTATATAAATGGTGGATATGATTTCTTTAGGAGGATTATAAGAATTGTTGATGATAGTGTGAAATGATGTCACATATAATATTTTAGAATATCAAATGGCAATATCGTTTCATAAATAAAACAGGTGCCTCTTAGGAGGCACCTGTTTTATTAATAGTGGGATAAACGGAATACTCTTCTATATTCTTCCGGCGAATCAGAACCATCAGCAGGTTTTATGATAATCCTAATAAATATCTCTTTTTTGAAATCTGGATATGTTTTAGCATATTCTTTGCAGAATTGATTCATACGATTATAAAAGTTTGTTACATCTTGGTTTTGTATGGCCGAATAGGGGATAGGCATTTCAATATACAAAGAAGATGTATCATATGTGGCATAGGTTAACTCCTCTGCTGTTAGATAGTTTTTCATTAATGGAAATGCTGTTATCAACGGAATGTTGGTTATTAGTATTCGCTCAACTTGTGGTACAACAGGTGCAGAGGTGTGCATGACTTCAGATATTTCAACTGGTATTTGGGGATACTTATCAAAGGTGACTTGCCATGTATTGTTCCTTTGTGACTCCAAGTGATATGTTAGGTTAGGATAATTCTTACTTATATATTGTTGAACTTCCTCTTGGCTGTAATGTGAGAGAAGATGACAACCCGTTGTTAGTATAAGGGATAGTACAATCAACGGTAGTAATACAAATCTTTTAAGAGTAAATGGTTTCATTGGTATTCCTTTTATACTACTTTAGAAAGTTCATTAAATCGTAATTGCTTAATTATTGGCGATATTTTGAAGTATATTCTTTTAATTATATTATACCTAAAACATATTTTTACTTATATAGTTGATTAATACCATACAATTCACCTATAAACTATAACAACGAGGCACCCCGTAGGAGGTGCCTTTTTGTATAATATAGGAAATCAGCATCTTATAAGTGTGGATCTGCCGTATGCTATAATTAAGGACATCTAAGAGTGTATTGTAAAAGAGACTGGTAAAAAATGAAAAAACTTGAAATGTTAGGATATTTTTGGATTTTCATATCTATGTCGTTATCCATAGGGTTATATAAGCTTGAGATTAGTAAACGTGTCATCGATGAAGAGTATGAATATATCAAAAGACATAGAGCTTTTGGTAATTTAACCAAGTATTTATCTATAATTGCTATTATAAGTATATTGCTATTAAACCTTAACTTTTTAGTCTATAAAGATTATGCGTTAATGTCACGTTTTGGGGGAGCTTGGGGATTCTTCCTGCTTTTTATAATGTGTACAGGATTTTTTCAAAAGCGAGACAGTTTATATTATAAACGTGGGATTATTGCTATTGTTTCAATATTATTCGGTGCTTTAGGCTCTGCTTATGCATTTAAAGATATATTCTTTAAGTAGTAAATATATCACTTTAGATTTTTTTATATGGTGTTGTTTTGAGTGAGAGATTATGGAATCATTTTTTTATTAAAAAGATTAAAGGACAGTATAAACTATGATTCATTTAGATTATCTATTAGTTATAGGAATATTACTTAGCATTTTACTCTTTCTTTTGGTTGGAGTCTTTTACTATAGTAAAGCTAAACTTTTAAAGGGACTCAATATTTGGTTCTTAATAATACTTAGCGCTCTTTTGAGTTATTTATTATATCCCTTATATGAACTGACAGATTATAGAGAAGAATTTACATCAATCGTTATAATCGCTGCGATAATCATTAAAATAATTATCAATTTATCTATATTTATGATTGCTGATAAAATAAGAACGAAATGGATCTCTAGATTACTATTAATTATATGGGTTATTCTAGTTGAATGCTTGTATAGTCCTATTAATTTATCCTATATTGTTTTCCTATGTGTATCAGGTGGAATCGTTTTAATGGAACATTTTTTGTCGAGAAGAAAACAGATTTAGTTTAGATTCGAAATTACTTTTATAGCGCTCATTTTTAAAATATGATATACTATTCTAACGCGCATAATTCGTGCGCGATAGGAGGAAACACATTTAGATGTTAGAAAAATTTGAACAATTAATGATTAGCGAACCTGTTCTAAGAGCGTTAAACGATATGGGCTTTGAAGAGCCTACGCCAATTCAACAGGAAGCTATCCCAGTTGCCATGAGCGGTAAAGACATGATCGGTCAAGCTCAAACAGGTACTGGTAAGACAGCAGCATTTGGCTTGCCTGTATTGGAACGCGTAGACGGGAATGAGCGTCACGTTCAAGTAGTTATTTTATCCCCTACACGAGAATTAGCTATCCAAGTAGCTGAAGAGCTTAACAAAATGGCTCAATACACGAATATCACTGCACTACCTATCTATGGTGGTCAAGATATTAATCGTCAGTTCCGTGCCTTGAAAAAAAATCCACAAATCATCGTTGCCACTCCAGGCCGATTGATGGACCATATGGATCGTGGTTCTATCCACTTTGACCATGTGAAAGTTGTGGTATTGGACGAAGCCGACGAAATGTTAAACATGGGCTTTGTTGATGATATCAATAAAATCTTGGGTGCTATCCCAGAAGACCATCAAACATTGTTGTTCTCCGCAACTATGCCTAAAGCTATTCAACAATTAGCTGAAACATATTTGACAGAGCCAACATTGATTCGTATGAAACCGACTCAAGTTACGATGGACTTAATTGAACAATATTATATCGAAGTGCAAGACCGTCAAAAATTCGATGTTCTTTGTCGCTTGTTCGATATTCAAACACCTGAACTTGCTATTATCTTTACACGTACAAAACGTCGTGTTGATGAAGTAACTGAAGGTCTTAAGAAACGTGGTTACATGGCGGAAGGCATCCATGGCGATTTGTCTCAACAAAAACGGGACAGCGTAATTCGTCAATTCCGCGAAGGTACCATCGATATTCTCGTGGCTACTGATGTGGCAGCTCGTGGTCTTGATATTTCTGGTGTATCTCACGTATATAACTATGATATGCCTCAAGATCCTGAAAGCTACACACACCGCGTAGGTCGTACAGGCCGTGCCGGTAAAGCTGGTCAAGCTTTCACGTTCGTTATCCCTCGTGAAATGGAGCATTTACATGCTATCGAGCGTTTAACAAAACGTAAAATCGCACGCCGCCGTGCACCTTCCTTAGGTGAAGTTCTTGAAGGTCAACAACGTTTGGCAATTGAAAGCCTCGTTGAAATGACAGATAATTTAGAAGCATTAGCGCCATTCAAAACAAGTGCAGAGGAATTGTTGAATGATACAGATTCCGTAACACTTTTGGCAGCAGCTCTTAAATTGTTAACAAAAGAACCAGATACAACTCCTGTAAATATTACAGAAGAAAAACCATTGCGCGTACGCCGTCGCCGTGAAGGTGGACGTAGTGACCGCCGCCGTGGTGACCGTCGTAGAGATGGTGATCGCCGTCGTGACGGTGATCGTCGTCGTGATGATCGTCCTCGTCGCAGCCGCGATGACCGTAGAGGTGAACGTCGTGATGACCGTCGCAGAGATGATCGTAGATCTGATCGTCCACGTGGTGACAGAAAACCTCGTCATCAAGGTGAAGGTTTCAAACCTTACTTTAAAGACTAATAGAATGTGGATTGTTTTCGGGCAATCCACATTTTTTATTACTTAATAGTTAATACTATCTATCTTGATAAGTATTAAGAATTTTGATATAATAAATAATAATTATTTCTTGTAAATGGTCGATAATGACCTATGCCTTATAGATTTCCAAGTGGAGAAAGGTAGATTATTATGGATATCGCACAAATTTTGCGTAGCCAAGGGTTTAAAGTAACCCCACAACGTATTGCGATTTATGATGCATTGCGTGGTCATCATGATCATCCAACAGCAGAGATGTTGTATCATACGTTGCGCCCTGAACATCCAAGCATGAGCTTGGCTACAGTGTATAAGACGATGGAGATTTTTGAAAAAATCGGTCTTGTAAAAATTTTAGAAGTTGGTGATGAGCGCGCTCATTACGATTGGGACACAGAAGCTCACTCTCATATCCGTTGTGTTCGTTGCAATAAGGTAGAAGATATGATGGGTATCGATTTGCAAGCTATTAAAACGATTGCGGATCAAGGTAGCGAGTACCAAATTACAGGTCAACATATTACCTTTGAAGGTGTATGCCCTGAGTGTGCAAAAAAAGAAAGCCATTAATAGATAACCCCTGTCGATGAAGGGCTCCTTCACGGTAGGGGTTTTATTAGTTGTTTCTATTGGCATCGTTTTAGTTAGTATTTAATTAGTAATTAGTATTTAGTATTTAGTTAGTATTAATTACTATTTCATTAGTATTTATCAATAAGATTATTAGAATCATATATAAAGGAGTATTATGTTTGTCATCGGAAGTCACTTATCAATTAGCAAAGGTTATTTAAACATGGGGAAGGAAGCTACAAAAATTGGAGGCAATACATTCCAATACTTCACGCGTAATCCTCGTGGTGGTAGTATGCGTGCCCTCGATGTAGAGGATATGAATAGCTTGAGTGCGTATATGAAAGAACATAACTTTGGCACCTTATTAGCTCATGCGCCTTACACGTATAATCCATGTGCAGCAAAGGAAGATTTGCGCGCTTTTGCAAAGCAAGCCATGACAGAAGACCTAGAGCGTATGGAATATTTACCAGGCCAAATGTATAACTTTCACCCGGGCAGCCATGTAAAGCAAGGTGTAGACCAAGGTATCGAATACATCGTGGAGTGCTTGAATGAAATTTTATTCCCAGGCATGAAAACAACAGTTCTCTTAGAAGTCATGGCTGGTAAGGGCACAGAAATTGGTTCTCGCTTTGAAGAAATTGCACGCATCATCGACGGAGTAAAATTAAAAGAATACATGGGCGTATGTGTAGATACTTGTCACATTCACGAAGGTGGTTATGATATCGTCAATAATCTTGATGGTGTTATTGATGAGTTTGACCGTATCGTTGGCCTTGATCGTCTGAAAGCCATTCACTTGAATGATTCTAAAAATCCTATGGGCGCTCATAAAGATCGCCACGAAAAAATTGGTGAAGGTCACATTGGTATCGACGCCATCGCTCGCATTGTGACACATCCTAAATTGACGAACTTGCCGTTCTATTTAGAAACGCCAAACGAATTAGATGGTTATGCAAAAGAAATTGCTATGTTGCGCTCTATTGTAGAGAATCAATAATTAAGTTAAACACTTAATTTAGTTATATAATAATTATGTAGCATACTTAATACTGTTTAATGGTTAGTGTATGAATCTAAAATTATGAGTAGTACGAGCTTGCGTTAGCAATTATTACTACTTTATGTAAGGTTTAAGAAGAGCTGAAAGGGGGATAAAATGCGTTTTTTACATACTGCCGATTGGCATTTAGGACGTATTTTTTATGGTCAGTATTTAACAGATGACCAAGCTCATGTGTTGGAGAATCAGTTCTTTACTATTTTGAAAGATGAAAAAATTGATGGCATATTGCTAGCAGGGGATATTTTTGATAGAGCAGTACCTCCTATTGAAGCTGTTGAGTTATGGGATTCCATCATTACTCGGCTCGCTATGGATTATAAGGTACCACTCTTCGTGGTAAGCGGTAATCATGATGGGGCTGAACGCCTTGAAGTGGGACGCTCTATGTTAAGTCAATCAGGAATTCATATTTGGGGATCCCCTCATCATGCATTACAACCCTTTGAATTTGAAGGCACCGATGGCAAAGTGGCCATTTGCCCGATGCCTTTTAGCGAGCCTCGTCGCATTGGGGATGCATTAGGGTTTGGGTCTACTAATATCTCCTTGGAGACTATTCAAAATGTAGAAAATGTAGAAATACCAGCGGCGAAGACTAAAACAAAAACTAAGGGTTCTAAATCTAAAAAAGCATCTGTAGATGTTGTGGAGGACTCTTTATTTGCTGGTGTTGATATGGTAGATGAAAAAATTGCTGCTATAGAAACATCTAAGAGTGTAACACAAGATTTGGTCTCTCATAATGAAAGTGGTCTCAATCTACATAATTATGACCAAATGTATCAAGCCTGGAGCAAACATTTACGAAATCAAGTGCCAAAGGGGATGCGCAGCATTGCCATTAGTCATGCCTTTGTAATGGGTGGTGATGTAGGTGGCTCTGAGCGGACCTTGTCTATCGGTGGTAGTGAACAAGTAAGTCCACAAGTCTTTAAAGACTTTCACTATACAGCCCTTGGCCATTTGCATGGGCCTCAGCGAATGGGGGCAGACTATATTCGCTATAGCGGATCACCTTTAAAATATTCCTTTGATGAGCATACGCAGAAAAAGTCTTTTACTATCATAGATATGGATATAAAAGGTAACGTAGATATTAGTACCATTCCTGTAGAGGCGAAGCGCGACGTTGTAATATTGGAAGGCTATTTTGAAGACTTGCTAAACAATAAGGAATTACAGGCTAAGCATAAAGACGATTATGTGCAGGCTCGATTGCTTGATACGATGCCTATTATGGATGGAATGGCTAAGTTACGCCAAGTCTACAATCGTTGTATGACCATTGACTTAGTCGGTCGTGTGGCAGCGCCTGTGGGTGACATGGGGGATGCAGTCTTTAAAGAGTTAAACGAGCGTGAATTATTTAATCAGTTTGCCGAAACTGTGTGGAAAGAACCATTAACAGAGCGTGAGCAACAATATATCAACTCTGTATGGGATCGAATTCTAAAGGAGGACTAAATGAAGCCTATATCTTTAACTATAGAAGCCTTTGGTCCGTACCGCGATCGGGTTACCTTGGACTTTAGTGCGCTCCAAAATCACTCCATGTTTCTTATCTCTGGTCCTACAGGGGCAGGGAAAACATCTATACTAGATGCTATGGTATATGCCTTATATGGTGAACCTAGTGGGGAAGTGCGAAAAACAGATGCTATCCGCAGTGATTTTGCAGAACCTGAACGTATGACCCGTGTTGACTTTTCCTTTGCTATCGGTGAGGCTCAGTATCGTGTTGAAAGATTGCCAAAACAATTGGTCGCTAAAAAACGCGGTACTGGTATGCGTGAACAGAATGCTAGTGCCACGGTATACGAAATGAAAGATGGTGAGTGGAAAGTTATCGCTACCTCTGCCGCAGCCATTCGTGATACAGTTCAACGCATTATAGGCTTTCGTAAAGATCAGTTTTTACAAGTAGTATTATTGCCACAAGGGGAGTTCCGAAAATTATTAGTTGCCTCCACTAGTGAGCGTGAGGAGTTACTACACACTCTCTTTAGAACCGAGCTATACCGAAAATTACAAGAGGCTCTCAAAGCCGCTTATGATGACGCAAAAGCAGGCATTGAGGCAAATCTGACAAAACAAGCCACGTTGATACAGTCTATTCCTCATGATGAGGATACTATAGTGCTGACGGCCCAACATGTACGTGAATTATTAGCTAACCGAGAGCCCTATCGTGATGGACTTGTTGTGAAGCGAGATGAGGCTGTTGCCGAGGTGGAGCAGTTCAATGCATTGCGTAAGGAGTGGGCCGTATATAATCAAGCGCAACAGTCTCTTACAGAGGCTGCTTCTAAATTAGACTTGGTAAAAGTAAGAGAAGGGGAGCGTTCTAGTTTAAGTGAAAAGGTTCAGTTCCTCACTTCTTTAACTCCAACCTATGAGCTATATAAACAGTTTAGTGATAAACAGAGTGCATTAAAAACATTGGAAACGGCACTTTCAGATACGAAAAAAGGTGTGGAAATTGCATCTCAACAGGAGTCTAAATGTACAGAGGTCCATGAAGTGTTAGCATCTCAAGCTGAAACTATACAAGTTAAGAGGACTACGTTGGCGCAACTCCGACAACAGTCAGAGAAATTTGATGAGTTAGCACTGCTAAATCAGGAATTAACCACATTAAAGAGCAAGTTAGGAACTCAAGACCGCGAGAAAAGTGAAGCAAAGTTGCAGGCTCAGCACAAGCTAGTAACAGATTTAGAGGCTGAGTTAGTTGAAGTGAGAAAACAGTTTCAAGCTAATAGTAAAGCATTAGAGTCTATTCCTCACATCCAAGAACAGTTGAATCAGTTGCAACGATATTCTGAATTGTTAGCAGAGAAACAAAAGGCTCAAAACGATATTGAGGCTAAAGACAGGTCTTTAGCTGCTATAGATGAATCTGTAAAGAACTCGAAGGTTCAGCTTGAGCGTTTAGAACATTTGATGGCAGAAGGGCGAGCTTTTGAACTTGTCCATTTGGTAGTAGATAATGAGCCGTGCCCTGTATGTGGTTCTACAGAACATCCACAGTTAGCATCCAAGCCTGAGTTGTATCCTACAAAAGAGGAAATAGAGTCGGCTCGTGCGGTGCGGGATGAGGCGCTACAAAAGCAAGCTAGCGAAATTGGTCAGAAAGAAACGTTAGTGATTCGTCTACATGAGTTAGATGAGGATGTTAAAGACCAAGTGTCTAAACTTAAATCATCCATTGATAGTTTTTCAGAAGACATATTTGATTCTATTCAACAAGACTTGCTATCCAAAATGGAGCAACTCGCAGCTTTGCGTAGCGATACTGAACAGTTGAGCAAAACTATAGGTACAAGTGAGGATGAACTGAGTTCAGCTAAAGAAAAATTAGCGAAATTAGAGATGGCTCATAAGGAATTACTTGAAAGCTTGCATGATTTAGAGATTCAGCTTAGTTCTGTACAAGCTAAAATTGATGCCTTATCTAAAATCTTGCCAACTACAGATCTTGATGCATGGCATAAACAGATCGAATCGTTAGAGACTGAAATTAACGCATATGATGAGCAAGTGGAGGTTTGTGAAAGAAATTTAGAGGCTGCTCGAAAACAGCTCAATGCTCAACGGGGGCGCCAAGAAACCTTATCTGCACAAGTGGAAGAAGAAACTAACAACCTTGATATAATCTATAAGGAATATATAAAATCATTGCAATCTATTTCTTTTGGTGAAGTTGATTTCGTAAAGACATTAGGTGATTATAAGGTTTTAGATACCTTTAGAACTGAACTACACGCATTAGACGAGGATTTCAATAAAGCTCAAGCTGTATATGATGCGGCCTTAAAGGTAGCGAAATCTATAGTTGAGCCTAGTGCTACAGTAAGTGATAAGGTATATGATGCGGCGGTAGAACGTAGAGATACTCTAGTAGGCAATCTAGCAGCATGGGATAAAGAGACGAAACATATTGAAACTACATTAGCATCATTAGAAGAGCTTGACGTAGCTATGGGTGAAGCTCGTAATGAAGTAGAGTTCTTGAGCCGTCTAAATGATCTCGCTAATGGTGGGGAACAAGGGTTTAAAAATGTAACCTTTGAACGATATGTGCTGGGTGCTATTTTAGATGAAGTTGTGTATGCAGCCAATTTACGACTTCAAAAGATGAGTCGTAGTCGTTACTCCTTGGAGCGGTCTGACTATACTGGTGGTGGACGAGGCAAACAAGGCCTTGATTTGGCGGTTATGGATGCTTTCACAGGACAATCAAGACCAGCGAATACATTGTCTGGTGGCGAAACATTTTTGGCATCGATGGCTCTTGCCTTAGGTCTAGCCGATGTCATTCAAAGTTATGCTGGTGGTATTCATATGGATACGATGTTTATCGACGAAGGTTTTGGTACGTTAGATCCAGATACATTAGAGCTTGCCATGGAGACATTGGTACAATTACAATCTTCTGGACGCCTCATCGGTATGATTTCTCATGTACCGGAATTGAAAACTCGTATACCTGCACATTTAGAGGTCACACGTGGTGACGATGGCAGTACGGCAAAATTTGTGATTAACTAGCTATGGAATTATAAAATGTGATACTATTAAAAGAGGATAATTCCTACAAAAACATACTGTATTTATAAAAGGAGGTCCTATGAAGTTTTCATTTGCACATAACAATATAAATGTTAAGGATCTTGATAAAAGCTTAGCATTCTATAAAGAGGCTTTATTACTTGAGGAATCTCGCAGATTGGAAGATCCAAGTGGTGCTTTCGTTCTTGTATATTTAAAAAGTCCATATACAGCGCATGAGCTAGAATTAACTTGGTTGCGCGACTGGGATCGCCCTTATAATTTGGGAGACAATGAATTCCACTTGGCGTTTTATGTAGATGACTACGAAGCAGCTTTGAAAAAACATAAAGAGATGGGCGTTGTAGCCTATGAAAATGCTGACATGGGCATTTATTTCATTGCCGATCCAGATGGATATTGGACAGAAATAATTCCGGCGGGTAAATATTAATGGAATGTATGTTAACCCGTTTGGAGTGGTTAGTTGGACCAGATAAGATCCAAACATTAAAGGATACATCTATCGCACTCTTTGGTGTCGGTGGCGTAGGTGGCGGGGCCTTAGAGGCGCTAGTTCGTGCCGGCGTGGGGCGTATCGTCATTATTGATGGGGACTCTATAGCACCTAGTAATTTGAACCGCCAAATGATTACAACTCACGACACGATTGGCGCGCGAAAGGTAGAGGTAGCAAAGGCGCGAGCTCTTTCTATTAATCCAGATGTGGTGATAGAAACTCATGATATTATGTATACTGAGGAAAGTTACCCTGGATTCATTCAAAGCTTGCACGTTGATTATGTTATCGATGCTATTGATATGGTAACGGCAAAACTGAATATTATTGAGGTTTGTCAACGTGAAAGTATCCCCGTTATTTCTTGTATGGGCGGCGGTAATCGCTTTTACCCGGAAAAACTTATGATTGCTGATATCAATAAGTCTCATACATGTCCTCTTGCGCGCGTTATGCGTCGGGAGTTAAAAAAACGAGGCATCAAAAAACAATTAGTTTTATTTTCTACAGAAAAACCAACAAAGCCACAGTTCCGAGGGGAAGCAACAAGCCCTGGTACATGTAGTTTTGTACCACCAGTGGCAGGTTTTATATTAGCAGCACATGTGTTGCGTACAATTTTGGAGGTACCTGAACAATGAAAAAAGCAAAAATCCATATGGCTGACGGCGGCGATATTGTAATTGAATTATTTGATAAAGAAGCTCCTGGCACAGTACAAAACTTCATTGATTTGATCAATAAAGGTTTCTACAATGGTCTTCGTTTCCACCGTGTAATTCCTGGTTTCGTAGCTCAAGGTGGTTGCCCTAATGGCAATGGTACAGGTGGTCCTGGTTACACAATTAAAGATGAATTAGTTGGTAACCCCCACAAACATGATCGTGGTGCATTATCCATGGCTCACCGTGGTCCTAACACTGGCGGTAGCCAATTCTTTATCGTATACGAACCACAACCTCATTTGGATGGTGTACATACCGTATTTGGTAAAGTAATCGAAGGTATGGACGTTGTTGATGGTATCCACCAAGGTGATATCATGGAAACTGTTGAAGTAATCGAAGGTTAATCTCATGAATGATGTATCTATTAAACATCCGGAGTGGCTATATATCGATGTAAATGGTGAAACGTCACATGGTTACGACCAAGAGTGGTTCACAGACGAGTGGCAACGCCTGTCTGGTTGTGGTCCTACATCGGCATCACAAGTTTTGAGTTATTCGCTATTTAGGGATGGCTTATTAGATTTAGAAACCACATCCGATCAAACACTCGCATTAGAACGGATGAACTTAGTTTGGAAATATGTAAAGCCACGCTTTGGTGGTGGTGTTTATAAAACACAATGGATGGAACGAGGCCTAGTTCGTTTATTAGAAGACGAAGGCTTGTCATATGATGTACATATGTTAAATGTGTCTCCTTTCTGTGCTTCTCGTGTAGAGGTAGAGGCAGCAGCTCAGTTTATTCATGATGGGTTGGCACAAGATGTGCCTGTAGCGTTTTTGAATCGTCATAAGGGTAAGGAAAAGGCTCTTTATACATGGCATTGGGTTCCAATTTACAAGATTTTTAGGGATGGCGATGATATTCGCTGTGGCATCTTTGATGAAGGTGAAATCCGTGATTTTTCTTTGGCGAATTGGATGAAAGATACCATTTTAGGTGGTGGCTTCTGTTATATTAGCCGTAAAGGTTAAATAATAGAGCAGTTAACGTAATATACATACGCATCGTAGAATTCTACGGTGCGTATTGTAGTATATATAGTAGGAGGTACTACATGAGTCAATGGATTACTGAGGAACAAACACCTCATTTACGTCTCAGTGCTGAAGCAGAAGAAGTATTATATTCTGGAGAGTCTGAGTTCCAAAAAATTGAAGTATTCAAGTCTAAAGAGTATGGTATGATGCTTGCTTTAGATGGTGTATTCCAAACCTCTGAGCGAGAAGAGTTTATTTATCATGAAATGATGAGCCATATTCCTTTATTCTTGCATCCAAACCCTGAACGGGTGTTGATCATCGGTGGTGGTGATGGTGGCGTAGCCAGAGAATGTGTACGTCATGACTGCGTAAAAGAAGTGACCATGGTTGAAATCGATGGTAAAGTTGTGGAACTTGCTAAACAATACTTACCAACTATTGCAGAAGCAATGATTGAAAACCATCCTAAATTGACTGTAAAAATCGGTGATGGCATTGGCTTTATGGCAGAAGCTGAAGATTACTATGATGTAATTATCGTAGACTGCTCCGATCCAATCGGTCCTGGTGAAGGTCTATTTACTGAAGAGTTCTATAAGAATACATTGAAAGCTCTTAAAAAAGACGGCTTGTTTGTACAACAAACAGAATCTCCTATGTTACATCAACCGTTAGTAGAAAAAGTATTCGGTTATGTTAATAATCATTTCCCAATTGCTCGTTTGTACACAGCATTCATTCCATTGTATCCGGCAGGTATGCATTGCTTTACATTGGGCTCCAAAACATTTGACCCATTAAAGTGGACTCCTAATCGTGAGCAAACCTTTGAAACTAAGTACTATAACGAAGGAATTCAAAAGGCTGCCTTTGCATTACCAAATTTTGTAAAAAACTATTTGCCAAGTAAGTAAATAATATGTATAATAGGGGAGCACCATTCGTTAGGCATTAGCTTACGAATTGCTTCCTTATTTATATGAGGAAAAAGAGTTTATATTAGAGGAAATACGTTTTTAATTTTCAATTGTAAAAGTTAAATGAAATTGAGAAAAAAGGTGTTGACACAAACCTCTAGAAAAGATATAATTCTCTTTGTTACGAAGACAACGTCTTCGATACCTACAAGGTGGTGGGTATGGTGAAGCGGTTAACACGGCGGATTGTGGCTCCGTTACGCGTGGGTTCGATCCCCACTACTCACCCCATAACCTACACATCATAATCACTGTAGGGGTGTCGCCAAGTGGTAAGGCAACGGACTTTGACTCCGTTATGCGCTGGTTCGATCCCAGCCACCCCTGCCAACATGACTCACTAGCTCAGTTGGCAGAGCACCTGACTTTTAATCAGGGTGTCCCGCGTTCGAGTCGCGGGTGAGTCACCAAATTAAAACTCACAAACTTCGGTTTGTGAGTTTTCTATCTCTATTCATAGAGTATTTGGTTATGATTGTAAGTATAAAATCTATGAAAAATAAATCGAAAAAATCTTTGAAAAAGAGGTTGACGATTTAAGGATAGATTGATATACTATACAAGTCGTTAGGGCTTAGAACTAACGTAACAGATCTTTGAAAACTGAACAATGATAGGTAATCAATCAATATGATTGAACATATGCCAGAGTGCGGGTTTTGACAAAGTCAAAACCAACCATAATTC
>OBRJ01000182.1_pt1 | contig 55959 bp, 48 predicted proteins | sample 1494831 | NCBI WGS metagenome assembly OBRJ01 (sample SAMEA3360658, study PRJEB22359) | human gut metagenome | biome: ENVO:urban biome; feature: ENVO:human-associated habitat; material: ENVO:feces | place: Bangladesh | collected 2011
CATTGACATTGAACCTCCTATGTTGAAATGTTGTGGTTGCCAGACCAACTTCATTCTATCACTAGGAGGTTCTTTCCTTTTCTCTAAGAATTTTTTATCGACCCCCAGTTTAACTGGGGGTTTAGTCATGCCTATTCGGCGTACAGACATATAAAAAGGCTTCTCGAAATCGAGAAGCCTTTTATTTGGTGCGCCTAGCAGGATTCGAACCTGCGCACCCGGTTCCGGAGACCGGCGCTCTATCCCCTGAGCTATAGGCGCATGAATACTTAAAAATTATACCATATAACGCTATGGTTCGGTAGTATAAAGTATATACAAACACTAGCTTCATATAGAAAAGCCCCTAATATTAAGTTGCATATCAACTAATATTAGGGGTTATTTTAATTAAAGTCTCTCTCTAATAAACTCTAATAGTGCATCACAGCTGCGACTTACATCGTTATAGGTTTCATCAAAATTCCCTGTATACCAAGGATCTTTTACATCTCGGTTTTCACCAACAAAGGACATAGCCTTGTATACCTTGGAGTCTACATCCTCTCCAATGATACGTTTTAAATTACGTGCGTTATTTTCATCCATGATAATGAGGTAATCGAAGTTGTGATAGTCATCAACAGTTACTTGACGAGCCTTGCGACGAGTGTAAGGAATACCCATTTCATCTAGCTTTTGCTTAGTCCCATAATGGGTGTCGTTCCCTATCTCCTCACGAGATGTAGCGGCAGACTTAACATAAATAGAATCGCTAAGTCCAGCTTTCGCAACGATATGCCTCATATAAAACTCAGCCATAGTTGAACGACAAATATTACCATGACAAATGAATAAAATTTTAACCATCATAACTCCTATAGTACCTCACCAAGCGCTAAGGTATTAACGTACAAAGTTCGTAGATACGTTTTTCTCTGTATCTGGATATGGTACGCCTTGTTCCTTAGCTACAGCAAAACTACGCATCATCCAAACCATATTTCTAGCCAAGTTACGCATAGTTTGCATACCTTCTTCATCTTGCTTAGCATCTTCGGCTACTAGACCATGGCTAATATTCCAATATGTAGAGCCTGCAATTGGCATTTGAGAAATACCAAAGTATTTATTGAGTACATCAAAGGATGCAGTTGTACCACCATGACGAGCTACAGCAATAGATGCATCAGGTTTAAAGGCAAATGGATTGGGCTTTACGCTTTCTGCACTATAGAATACGCGTTCCAAGAAGGATAAAACACGTCCACTCGGATATGCATAGTATACAGGTGTTGCAAAGATAAAACCATCTGCATCTTTCGCTTTTTCTACGAAGGCATTTACATCATCATCCTTAAATACACATTCGCTATACTCAAAACAATAGCCACATTGAATACAATCACGGATAGGTTTATTGCCCAGTTGAATGACCTCAGTATCTACATTTGCTTTACTAAATACCTTTTGTACCTCTTGTATAGCTTGCATTGTTGTACCGTTTACATGGCTACTACCATTTACGATTAGAACTTTCATATTATATTCTCCTAAGTCTTACTTAAGAAGTTACATATTCACAAGCCTTTATATACTAACATAGATATACAAAATTGTTAAAGTATGACCATCACAGTAAGTCTATAAATATTATTGTATAGTATAACATTAAAACTCAACTTAATAAAAAACTCTGTAGCAGCTCCAATTTAAGCTACTACAGAGTTTTTATCTATTCAATTAAAAGTTTATTATATCTAACCCCAGCATCAATACGCCATATGTTATCTATAATTTCATAAGCATTTTTCGTCAGTATCAATATAAATTTCACAAGATATATTAATACTCCATAAGTTCTTTGAATGCTATATCACAAATTTCATCTGTAATAGTTCTCAGGCGTTCTTCCTTTTTTTTCTTAAAACATAATTTATAGTATTTCTTTGCCCACATTGCCTTAGATTTAATTTTTGCAGATTTAGGATAGCTCACCTCGAACACTTTAAAGAGTTGCCTCCATTTTTTACACATAAGCATAATAGAATCATATATTTCGAATAGCTCAGATTGGCTAAATACACTTGTATCTTTATCCCTTAAATAAAGATGTAATGCTTTTTCAAACTCTCGCCAATCATCTTCTCGGATTTTTTCATCCAAACTCTTTATCCACTCAAATATACGGGAGTCTTCCCTATTCCCCACACGATCTAAAATATCTTGCCATTGGCGCCAACTAAGCTTTTGAACAACCTCTACTTCTTGCTGTGCTAAAGTATAACATTGTTGATAAAAACTTCTTGTTGCAGACTTAGCTCCTTCATTTCTTTTCCGATTTTCCCTACTAGCTAAAGATTTAATTTCATCCCAAAATCTACGACGATCTGTTACAGATATTTTATATCTTTCTAATAATTCACCAAGAAATAGACCTAAATTATATTTGTATAATACATTTTTACCATATTCTTGAAATAAATCTTCTTCAATAATAGGTATTTCTTTTTGAAGTGTTTCTAAAATCTCATCAACAGTAGCTTTCTCTTGTGATGACAGTAAGCCATCATATACAAGATGTCCATCTACTAACCTAACTATATTACCCATTAACCACACCTACTCTAGACTTTTATTATAAATCCTTTCAATTTTTTCAAGAACTTGCTCTGCAGCCTCTTGAGGTTCTAAGTTTAAAAAATTATTATCTATATCACCAAACATATCATATCTACCTTCATATAAATATAGCAATACATATTGTTTTAGCATTTGTTCACGAAGATATGCCATCTGTAAATCCGGATAAGCCTCCATATTATGATAAGCTTGATGACCTATATTTAAATAGATTGTTCGATTCGCACCAGTCTGATTCCATGCACGTCTATAATTATCAGGAGCATCAACACTTTGAACTTCAAATGCATCGTTTTGCCCATTTTTTTCATCCGTATTTAAATATATGTTCAAATTATACGAAGTTATTTTATCACCTTTTTCAAACTGTTCATCATCTTCATTAGCAATTAATCTGGCTCTTAATTGTAAAATTCCTTCATTTAAATATTTCTCATAAATACTACGTGCAAAAGTAATATGATCTATATAAGATGTAAAAGATTCTTCAAAAGGTTTTAATATCCCGGAAAACGAAGCAACATCTGCAATCTTAGACGAATTATCCATTACGTTATGAACACTAATATTCAACTTATAATTTAATGTATAATTTCTCTTGTTCTCAATTCTATAAGAAACATTTGTAATAGAGTCATCATAATTTACTCTACGGCTACCCTCTACAGGAAATGTACATTCATGTAACGAAAGACTAACTGAATCTCTAGTATTATCAGGTCTATTAGTATCATAAAAATATGGAAGTTCTTTCTTTTTTTCTTTACCACTACCAATAACTTTTACAGATAATATAATTCGATTTTCAGAATATCGATTTGAATTATTAGAGTTTACGATATGAGAAAAATCTTTTTTTAATATATTCCCAGATTTAATAGTTATTTCATCTTTAGCTATATGTGAAACAATTTCTCCTGAATTAGGATTTAATATATATAAAGAATAAACAAATTTTTTATCAATTGTATATGAACTTGTAATTCTCATTGAGAACTTGATTTCATCACCACTAGTGACCTGCTCACTATCCTTAATAGGATAGTGAATATCTTGCCAACGTACATCAAAATCAGGCTTTTTAGGACCTATACCTAAATCTTCGTATCCTAATTTACCAAATAAATCCTGTAGTTCTTCAGCAATTTTACTGAGATTATCTTTTAGCTTTTTATCCTCATACTCCTGATTTTTAATATATCCCCATTTAAGAAGCAGTGTTTGAACCATTTCATTACAAAAAGATTTTAAATTTTGATACGCCTTAGAATTTTTTCTTCCTTTACTAACACCAAAATGAACGCTATCCTCTATCTCAGAAAGGCCTTCTTCCCATTCTTCATCTACTTCAATATAACCCCAAAACCTATTTCTTATTTTATCCGGAATATCTTTCAAATCAACTTCGCCAATTTTCATTCCTTTACGATAATAAGAAATTCCTTGCCAAATATTTTCACTTTTATCAGAAACATAAAAGCCAAAATGTTTAACCCTATATCCATTCAAATAAACTTTCGGTTTATCTAACTCAAAACGATGATTTGTTTTAAAGATCTCAACGGGAACTTCTACAGGCTTTCCATTAACACTTATAGCTGCACTGGTATCTAATCTTTGTATAATTCTCCACCAAGATTCTTGAATAAAAGAAACAATTGATTCATCCAATATCGAGTCTACTAACTCTTTTTTAGGGGCTTCAATAATGATCCGTGTTCCAATTGTTTGTTTTTCTTTTAATCCTGTATTTTTTAAAATAAATTGTTTTGCCGCTTCATTTTCAAAAGCAACTGAATGTACTTGTCCACATTTATTTACATTCGCGATATATAATCCATCATCCCTCAATGAGTCAAAATAATACGTGTACGTATTTGACGCCACCGAATAAACACTCTTTCCAGCGCCGAATAAACCTCCCCCGGTCTCATTACCGCCAGAGTTAAACATTGATGTAAAACGTGCTAAACGTTGTGTTGAATCAAGTGTTTCGCCTGATGCCATTAATTTATATATCTCTTCAGCTGGAATATTCGCTCCAGTTAATCCCATAGTCCCCGAATCTTCTACTATAACAAATTCCCCTTTTTCAGTTTTACAAATGGATATGTTGCAAGTCCAATTCTCCCATTTATTTGTTTTTCGTGCACCTACCGCATTTTGAATTGCATCTTTTTGAAAACCATTGGGAAATGTTACACCAGCATTTTCATAGGCTCTGAATATCCACTCAACATTATTTTTATAATTTTGAGGTATTGCCGTCATCTTATTCATCAATTAATCCCCCTTTAATCTAAAGAAAAACGAGCATTTTTTTTACTTTCAGTTTTATTAAATTTCTTTTTAACTTCCCTTACCTCAGACTCTATAGTACTAAAGATTTTATCAACATCGGATTGTGTGTAACTGTACGTACTTGTATTTGAACAATTTCCTAATAACTGTAGCATATCAATAATTTTGTTAGTTCGTGCCTCTGCTAATCTTACAAATTTATCTCTTTTTGATTCCTTATCTTTTTTCATTTCTATGACAATCCTTTTTTAACGAAACTTATACTAAAAATATAACATATATATTCTATATATTCAAATATATAAATAATATTTACCATATATTCGAAAAATAAAAAATAATATCCATCAAATATCATTAATTTTGATGGATATTATTTTGACTTTATAATATATAATTTAATATTTGTTGTGCTATAGCTTTCGCTAATAATGGAGGGACTGCATTTCCTACTTGTTGAAATTGTGAATCTTTAGTTCCTACAAATCCAAATTTATCAGGAAATGATTGGAGTCTTGCAGCCTCTCTAACTGTTAGCCCTCGATTTAAAATAGGATGAATCCACATAGATTTTCTTACATTAACAACGGTACCTGAGGGTTCATTTAATTTAAGTCGTAAATAAATTGTATTTTGAGTTCTTTCAGGTTTTGTATATGTATTTTTCATATTTTCGGAAAGACTATGAAAATTTTGACCAGGTTTAATTGATTCAAAACGTTTCAATGCCAATTCAGAGGTTTTTGTAGTTATATGGTTTTTAACGGTTTCACTCCCCTGTCTCATCATATTAGCATAATCACTTAGAATATCATCAGAGTTATAAGGGATCTCTTTGTAATCTTTTTCATACCCAGCTTCATAAGAAACTAAATCCATTATCGCATCTTCTACAGTATTTATATTTAGAGTATCAGGATTTTCAGGAAGTGATGGGTTTATGTTAGGATATAAATCCTTTCTAATACCTATAACTATATATCGTCTACGAGTTTGAGGCACCCCAAACCATTCCGCATTAACAGTTGAACCTATTTGACTATATTCACCACCTAAAATAGCATTTATATAATCTATTACAGAATATGAATTCACCTTAAATATTAAATGAGAATCCCCCTTAATTTCAAATTTACCTATCAATCCATTATTCTTTATCTCTTGTATCGTATGAATTACTTTCTGAAGATTAACAATATACTCAATAGAGTTTAATTTGTTCTCAATATTATTGTTAGTTAATGAATCACAAATAGTTTGTAATCTAAATTTAATAGAAGCATCTATCTCTTCATCAAGAAAGGTTGTAATTCGTCTAATTAACCCCAACCTATTTTTTCCCAAAAATCGCACTAATCTTCTTTCATTCGATAAATTCTTATATAGTATATTTAATAATTTAAAAATCTCAATTGGAATTAAAAATCTGTTAAGGCATATATCATCAATCATTGTATAATCAATGTTCTCAAATTTTTCATTTGTTATAAATAGAGAATCTAATCTTTTAGGAATATCAAATCCAGCCTCAATTAGCGCATCTATCTCTTCATTATCACTGATTGATTCATAAAATCGGTGAGTATCTGATCTAAGCATACTCACATTTTCCATTACAAATGCTTTAGGTTTGATTTCTTTTATAGCTCTAAAAAATTCTTTAACTAAACTATTATTCATACTAATTAAATGATTTTTCTGTCTATTAGCATTTGAAAAACCTTGACATGGGGGGCCACCTATTACTACATCAATACCACCTAATTTTTCATTTAATTCCATAAAATCATATCCGTTGATATCTTCAATCATTGTAAATGTAGGTTTACCTTCAACAATATTTTTTTTATATGTAGCTTGTGCATTTTTATTAATTTCAGCCGCAGCTAATACCTTAAACTTTCCAGTCATTTCAAATCCAAGGCTTAATCCTCCGGCGCCTGCAAATAAGTCAATTGTTTTTAACATTTACTTACCCTCATTCCTACTATTTAAGCAATATGTTTCATGTAACCAAGTATCTACTTCACTTATTTTAAACTTCCATTTTCTATCAAATTTATAAGCAGGCATGTTCTGTAATTTTATCATTTTTTTTATTGTATCTCTACTTACGCCCATATGATCACAAATTTCATCCATTGATACCCAACGTTCAACTGTCATAACAACCACCTCTTTCATATATTGATATAGTATCATACTAAATTTAACCACTCAATACAAAAGATTATGTTTTATTATGTTTTATTATGTTTTAATAAGATTTATTATGATTTATTACTAACCGACATTTTGATACAAAATAAGTCAATTTAGGCGATAATTAAAACAACCTCTGTAACAGGATATGCTACAGAGGTTGTTAAGTATTCAATTAAAAATTATGTCGTACCCCTGCATCGATACGCCATGTATTATCTATGGTAGCACCAAAGTTTTTAGTGAATGTACCATATAGATATGTACTAGGACGAACGGTCCAAGAGCCGCCGATTTCCGCATCAAGCCAAGTATCTTTTAAATCCACAGTTGTTTGTACTGTTGGGTTTCCTGGTGCAGAGTATGTAGTATTCAATTTACCAGAGAATTCATGAGCTAGTGCTAATTTAGCAAAGATATTGGATTTTTCTGTTTCTTTACCAATGCCAATGCCGAGTCTACCTATAGCAGAGTTCACAGCATCAGATTTAACATGCATGGAGCCACCTCCTGCAATAGTCGCGTCATAGGATACGCCTTTTAAACGACCTAATATGAATTCTACACTAGGATCAATGTAGAAGCCATTTTGTTTCTTAATACGCTTACCATATTCAGCACTCAAGGATGTACCGAATGTATGGTAGTCACCATTTAATCGTTGGCCCCTAATAGAGTTAAGTTTATAATCGTTGGATAGTCTATTACCACGAGCGATAATATCTAGATAACGACCATCTTGATGTTGTTTTGTGCCATATAAGGCGATACCACCTAACTTACCATCGCCACTGCCAATAGCATAGGAATTACTAGATGTGCCGTAATCAATAGCACCACCAAAAATCCAACCATTAGAAGCTTTATGGTCGTAGCCTACTTGTACACCGTTATATGTCATATGTGCATCAGCACCATCTGTAATCTTAGATTTACCACCTATATATTTAGCCCATATACCTTGGTTTGTATTAGCTAAACGAAGGTCCCCTAAACGACGTTGTAAATCATTAGTATTATTTTTCCACGCCATAACTGTTGAGGTAAGAGCAGATTTCGTGCCACCTACGAGGGATGATTCACTAGCACGAACAACTTTTGTTGTATCATCCACAACGAGATGACCTTGAGAATCAAAATGATCCGTCCCAAGTTCTGCAACAGCACTTGGACTTGTAATGCCTTCATTAATTTGAACAGTTGTACTTAGCTTCTTATCATTACCCGTATATTGCAGTTTATGAGCCAAAGATTTCATGGCATTGCGATAGCTAGCATCGTCGGTCAAATTAGTTCCATCACCTTGCATCGTAATATGGCTATTATCCGCTGCATGTTCAACGATGATTTGTCCTTTTCCATCTTCACTAGCAGGTACGCCGGATTTATAAATAGCATTCACATAACCACTGTAATTTTGAATCGTAATAGGTCGAGCATCGATAGGATGAATATTACCTGCCGCCGTTGGACTCGTACCACCTACGAGATTGCGGACTTTACTACCTTTATATAGATACGCCGCATTATCTCCTGATGGACGTTCTTTTTTAGGTGTTGGGCGCTCCATACCAATCCACTCATTATTCCAAGTAGCACCATTTTGTAGATATATATCTGCTCCAGAATTATGAGGGTTTTTATTGCTTTCAGCATATTCATTCAACACAGCACCAGTAAGGCTAGAATTAGGTGTTGTGAAAGCTAACCCTATATTAGTTGGCGCTTCATTATGGTTTGGATCACGTCCATAATCCTTATCGATTAAGCCTACATTACCAACAGCAACTAATTCTTTAGAACCTGGTTGTTTACCATGAGAACCAGCATTAACGTATACATCGCCTTCTTCAGCTACTACGGAGTACGTATCAGATGTTTCTAGCGGATGTGTAATAATTCGGCCACCACCATCAACGATAATATGACCACGTTGATTAGCTTGTAAACCTACACCGATAGCATCAATATCCACATTACCTTTCACATGAATATTAGTATCACCATAGTCTCGATCAGGGTTATCTTTACTTAGACGTGGTACCTTACCGCCATAACCAGCATAGACTGCACTCATATAATAATGACCTAATTCTCGCTTCGATGCTGGTGCATCATTCTTTAATCGTACAATAAGGTCTTTATCTACCGTTAGTTGTGAACCAAAGCCATTATAAATACCTGTAACATTCTTACTTTTACCGGCCTCTGTTAAACTTTTACCATGTACATTAACGGTTAATGTATCCTCTATGTGTTTAACCTCAGGTTGCGTTTGTACTGGTGACCCCATTGTTAAGCCTAGCAATTGCTCTGCTTTATCGCTTGTGGCATTAAATTCTGTAGCCATTGCAGAATAAGACATGCCAGTTAACACTAACGCAGCCATCACAGCCGACACATGACGTTGTAATTTCATAAATATCTCTCCTTTTCCTACCTGGTAGGTAAGTGCCCTCACAGAACTCATTACATATACACAAAAATATAAAAAGACCCCCTAAGTCCAACTTAGGAGGTCTTGTATATCCACACACTCGGTAAAATAAAAACTTGATTATTCAGGATTGATAATGAAGGACAATGCGCTGAAGTATTTATTTTGCTCGCCTTTAATTTGAGTTGGGAAACCAACTTCAACACCTACTACGTTAAGACCATTAGCACTTACAGTTACAGTTGCTTTACCATTTTCATCAGCTTTGCTTTCGTTAGTAAGATCATTGATTACGTCTTTGATTAAAGGTGCATTTGCATATGGTTTGCCTTCTTTCAAGACTTGGATTTCATAGGTATCACCTTTTTTAAGTGTCAATGGGTTAACAGAAGGAATGATTTGGATGAAAGCGTCTTTATTATTGAAAGGTTTAGCTTCTGCATTCCAGTAGTGAACATCATATTTAATGGCATGTGTACTTTTTTGAGCACCAGGTACTTCAGAGATTGGTTTATGAACAGTTTTGCCATCCTTGTCTTTCGTCCAATAACCATAGTCAAAGTCAGTTACTGTAATACCCAATTTATCATTTGGTACAACTACTACATTTTTCTCATGTTTAATAATTTGTACAGGAATTACCATGCCATTGTTATCTAAACCAATGATGCTTTTTACCATTTCTGGGCTATACGCATCATCAACAGGGCCTTCGCCAAGTACTAGCGCTTTTTCATCTAAGCGATTAGCAAAGAATACGCCATGAGCATCAACGGAAGAGCACACACAACCTGCTGCTAAACCTACTGCGAACAAAGAAGCTAAGATTTTCTTATTCATAAGAACCTCCATAATCAATAACTTGTTTCAACAAACTTGTTATTATTATACAGCGTTATACTTATTTCGTATATACCAATACCCCCATAACCAAGTAATTATGCATAGTTAGTATATACACCCTTATGTATGACTGTCCAACATAATTGATAAAATTATCATCTATTTCTCATGTAGATATAATAAATAAGAGTATCTTAATCAGGCTAAATCATGAAATATATTATTTAATACCATATGTGAAATTCCATTCTAATACTAATAGAATGCAAAAACGACGCCCCCGGAGGAGCGTCGTTCTATCAATATAGATATTATTTTTTGTTTTTAGCAGCTTTCGCACGTGCGTTACGATCAAGGATTGTTTTACGCATACGAATGCTTTCTGGTGTTACTTCAACGAGTTCGTCGTCATTGATCCACTCAAGAGCTTGCTCCAAGGAGAAGATACGCGGTGGAGTCAAGCGAACTGCTTCATCAGAGGAGCTAGAACGCATGTTAGTAACGTGTTTTTTCTTACATGGGTTAACATCCATATCAAGTTCACGAGTATTTTCACCGATAACTTGACCTGCGTACACGTCTTGGTTAGGACCAATGAACAATGTGCCACGGTCTTGAACAGAGTTCAAACCATATGGAGTAGTTTCGCCATTTTCGAATGCTACCAAAGCACCGCGTGTACGGGAAGGAATTTCACCTTTATATGGTGCATAGCCATGGAATACATGGTTCATGATACCATTACCTTTTGTAGCTGTTAAGAATTGTGCACGGAAACCGATCAAACCACGAGCTGGAACTACGAATTCCATACGAAGGTAACCAGCTAATTCAACCATGTTAGTCAATTCAGCTTTACGTTGACCAAGGTTTTCCATTACAGTACCCATAAATTCTTGAGGTACGTCGATAGTCAATGCTTCAAGTGGTTCGCACAATTGGTCGTTAATAGTTTTGAAGATTACGCGAGGTTTACCTACTTGTAATTCGTAGCCTTCACGACGCATAGTTTCAATCAATACAGCCAAGTGCAATTCGCCACGGCCAGATACTTTGAAAGCATCTGCAGAATCAGTTTCTTCTACTTTCATAGAAACGTTAGTTTCTACTTCGCGGAACAAACGATCACGCAAGTGACGAGATGTAACGAATTCACCTTCACGACCAGCGAATGGAGAGTTGTTTACGGAGAATACCATGGACAATGTTGGTTCGTCGATGGAGATAGATGGCAATGCTTCTGGATTTTCCGCATCAGCTACAGTTTCGCCGATGTTGATATCGTCGATACCAGCAAATGCAATGATATCGCCCATTTCAGCTTCGTCAGTTTCAACGCGGTTCAAACCATTATAAGTATATACACGACCAATTTTCGCTTTACGAGTGCTTTCACCATTCATGATAGCCACTTGTTGGTTAGTTTTCATTTTACCACGAACGATACGGCCTACAGCGATTTTACCGATGAAGTTATCGTAATCAAGTGTAGTAATCATGAATTGAAGAGGACCTTCCATATCACCTTGTGGTGCAGGAATTTCGTCGATCAATGTTTGGAACAATGGCTCCATGTTTACCGCTTCGTCATCCCAGTTAGTTTTAGACACACCAGAACGAGCAGATGCGTATACTACAGGGAAATCAAGTTGATCATCATCAGCTTCAAGTTCCATGAACAATTCAAGAACTTCGTCTTCAACCTCTTTAACACGTTGGTCAGGACGGTCGATTTTATTGATAACTACGATTGGTTTTAATTTTTGTTCTAATGCTTTACGCAAAACATATTTTGTTTGAGGCATTGGACCTTCGTAAGCATCTACGAGAAGCAATACGCCGTCAACCATGTTAAGTACACGTTCTACTTCGCCACCGAAGTCAGCATGGCCTGGAGTATCAACGATGTTGATTTTGATGCCATTATGCATAACTGCAGTGTTTTTAGACAAGATAGTAATACCGCGTTCACGTTCCAAGTCGTTGGAGTCCATTACGCGTTCTGCTACCTTTTCATTTTCACGGAACACATGGCTTTGTTTTAATAACGCGTCCACCAAAGTAGTTTTACCATGGTCAACGTGGGCGATAATCGCTACATTTCGAAGATTTTCGCGAATCATAAGATCCTCCCTTTAATTCCTTCAGTATATTCTATATCACATAGCGCTTGTGAAAGTAGCTATGTAGGTATATTCCCAAAATTGGCAACACTTAATTATAACGTAGTCTATAGAAAAAAGTCAAAGAAGTACAGGATTTCTAATCATGGCAATTTCTACATTTGATTATACTTTTGACTCATCTTAAGGCTAAGTGAGCTATCTAAGCATAGGATAATAAAAAAGATTCCTTATGATACTTGCCTCAAATAAGATAAGAGGAACGACACATAAGAAATCTTTTATTAGTATTGTATTATTCTTCCCCAATCATGCGTACTTCTGGCTCCAGATGTACACCATGTTGGTCATATACGCGTTTTTGTACTTCTTTGATAAGATCAAGCACATCTTTAGCTTTAGCATTGCCAGTGTTGATAACAAAGCCAGCATGCTTATGAGATACTTGTGCATCACCAACAGATAACCCTTTAAGACCTGTTTGTTCAATCAAAGTACCTGCAAAATACCCTGGTGGGCGTTTAAAGGTTGAACCTGCGCTAGCATACTCTAAAGGTTGTTTAGATTCGCGCTTTTCAGTGAGCTCATCCATGCGAGCCTTTATAGCATTTTTGTCGCCAGGTTGTAATGTCATAATAACCTCCCCAATAACCTCATGGTTATCGTGGAATACGCTATGACGATATCCAAAATCTAAGTGAGATGCATCGTATTCTTTAATATTTCCTTGAAAATCTACGGCGCGTACTGTAGTGACTACATTGCTCATTTCCCCGTCATAAGCACCTGCATTCATAAATACAGCACCACCGAGCGTACCTGGAATACCAATGGCAAATTCAAGGCCAGATAGCCCGTTTTCCCAAGCAAATTCAGAAGCATCTTTTAACATATAACCAGAACCAATGCATAATACATTATCATTGCAATCCATGATTTGTGTCATATGTCGAACCGATACGACAGCACCGCGAATACCACCGTCTTTCACCAAAATATTGGAGCCGCAACCAATAATCGTTACAGGTACTTGTAATTCGTGAATGGTACGTAGCGTAAAGCTCAACTCATCCATCGTCGTAGGTTCAATAAATAAATCGGCAGGACCACCAATTTTAAATGTCGTATGATGACAAAGCAGTTCCTGTTCTCGCACACGTGTACTAGGTAATTTCTCTAATAAGGCTTCTTTTAAGGCCTTAATGTTTTGGTTGTTGTTGTTCGCCATGATCTAACACTTTCATCCCCTCAGTGATTGGTTCGCTAATGATTTTATAGATATCATTAGAAATCTGGCTCCAACGCATTTGCGCTTGCAAATAAGCAGTCGCTGCAGCGTTTTCTTGAATTTGAGGCATCAATTCCTCTTGTTTCTTTTGCAATTCATCTGCTTCTGGAGCACCGGACAACTTAGCGTATTCCCATTGCATTTGTTGTGCCATAAATGTGCGTACCAAAGCCGTTGCCACTGCATCAGCCTTCACTGCTTCTTGAGCAGCCATTAACTCTTTGTACTCTTCGGATTCACGCATAGCGTGAGCTAAATCATGAGCTTTATCGTAGTTCATAATATCCTCCTCTAACAACACCGTACGAAACACTACCGGTCATAGAGATTTGGTAGGTTCTTTAACACATACTAATACTATATCCCTCTATGGTGAAAGTATAATTATTTAGGTTGAATCCAGTTTCCTTCTGCTTTAAGATCTGGATAATCAAGTTGGCGCATACCTTCATAAGCAATGATAGCCACTGCATTAGACAGGTTCAAAGAACGCGCCTCATCGACCATAGGTATGCGAATACACGTATCCTCGTTACCTTCTAGTAGACTTTCAGGCAAGCCTCTTGATTCAGGACCAAACACGAGCATATCCCCGATTTCATAGTTGACCTCAGAGTGTGTATGCTTAGCCTTTGTCGTAGCATAGAAATATCTACGATCTGGATATTTCTCATATAGTTCTTGAATATTCTCATGGACTTGTACATCTACTAAATGCCAGTAATCAAGACCAGCTCGTTTTACATGCTTATCATCGATAGAAAAGCCAAGCGGTTTGATAAGGTGCAAAGTCATGTGATTGGCGGCGCATAAACGCGCTATATTTCCTGTATTGCCAGGGATTTCTGGCTCATAAAGTACTATTTCCATTATCGTTCCTCTATTCTTTATATCTATATTATTCTACAAAGGAACGCACAAAATGTCCACTTTTACCGCCTTCTTTTTCTACGAGGTATGTAGGGCCCATAATCATGCCTTTATCGATGGCCTTACACATATCGTATACGGTGAGTAAGCCCACTTGAACTGCTGTAAGGGCCTCCATTTCAACGCCTGTTTTACCAGTTGTTTTAACGATGGCACTCACCTTAATGGCCTTGTTGTGATTTTCATCGGTACAAGCCGGGCTTTCACCATCTACTAAGGTACAGTGAACCTCAACCTTAGTCAATGCCAACGGATGGCATAGGGGAATGAGATTACTCGTTTGTTTAGCCCCCATAATGGCAGCCAATTGAGCCACGCTAAGAACATCCCCTTTTTTCATAGTTCCTGCAGCAATGCGCTCATAAATATCATCATTAACGGCAATAAAGCCTTCTGCCACGGCAGTACGAGATGTAATATCCTTATCGGATACGTCAACCATCCAGGCATTTCCGTCTTGATCAAAATGTGTTAAATCCATACTATATCCTTACTAATTATGCATAAATTATCATCCATAGTTTTATTTTCATTAGTTATATTATACAATAGAATTAACAATTGTATGTATAAGGAAGGAAGTGTTCCTATGAAAACAAAACTAACTTATTTCGGTCACGCTTGCTTTATGCTCACTCGCGGTGATGTATCCATGATTTTTGACCCATTCTTAACGGGCAATACATGGGACATCGCTAAAAAAGAAGATATTAAATGTCAATATATCTTTGTTAGCCATGGTCATGACGACCATTACGGCGATACAGAGTACATCGCCAAAGAAAATGATGCCCTCGTTATCTCTACTGCAGAGATAGCAGGTAAAGCAGCAGCTGCTGGTTGCCGTGCTCATGCTATGCATTTAGGCGGTAAATTCGACTTCGAATTTGGTTCTGTTCGCATGGTTCCTGCCTTCCACGGTGCTGGTATCCCAGGCGGTCATGCAGCAGGTTGTATCGTAGACTTCTACGGCGATATTCTTTACTTCGCTGGCGATACAGCACTCTTTAGCGACATGAAATTATTGAATCGCTTTGGCGATATCGACTACGCATTGCTTCCTATCGGTGATAACTTCACGATGGGCGTTGAAGATGCGGCTCTTGCCGCTTCTTATGTAAAAGCGCGTATCTCCATTCCAATTCACTATAAAACATGGCCTGTTATCGACCGTGAACCAGGTGTATTCACAAGCTTAGTTGAAGGCAAATACAATCAAACAGCCCTCATTATCGATCCAGGTTCCTCTATCGAGCTTAATAGCTAATCCCAAAACATGACATAGAAATGACGCAATCCATTGGAATTGCGTCATTTTTTATTGTTAGGTCCTAAACAAAACCTAATGAAATAAAGTGATTTCCTATTGGCCTAGAACTCTTGGTTTGCCATGGAGAAGCCCCCACGATTGGACATGCGTACAAACTCATCAATATCTTGTGTTTCATCTACCCCTACATAGCCTAGCTCTCGAACTAAACCATATGGATTGTGCAAAGATAATTGAGGGTTCTCACCTGTCAGTACCCAAAGCACTTTATAGCCTTTTGGAGCTTCTCGGAGGCGCTCCTCTCCTTTGCCATCCGTAAAGTATACTAGTAAATCTACACGATTTTGATTAGCTAAAGAGAACACAGGCGCAAAGGCTGTGGCACCACGCACATCGAGGCGCGGCTTAACGTCCTTCACCGATTCCATCGTATAGGTACGGCGCACTTCGTTATCGCATTCCACTACGGTAATGCGGTGATTATAGGCATGCACGATTTGCAGTACTTGCTCTAATGCATTGGTAAACTCAACATCGGTAATACTACCACTCATATCGAGGGCTACCCACACATTCGCCTTATGTTGGCGCAAGGTGCCAGATAATTCGAGCCGCTCTGGCTGACGACGATTGCGACGCATGGTCGTTTTTTTGTAACCGCTGGCTACCTTACCCATCAATTTTTTAAGGTAAAAATACCAAGGCAAGGCTCGACGCGTCTTTTGGAACGTATCGATGAGACTTTTCACATAGCCTTCCATATCGCCTTTGGAGGCTTCGTTAATATAACGCTCCGTAATTTGATCCATCGTATCGGTGTCAATAGAATCAGATTCATCCCAAATATCATGACTCGTTTGAGGATCAAACTCCATAGCTACAGCCGTTTCTGCATTGTCGATAGGTACAAAGAGATCTGGCTTCTCTTTCATGACCTTGTCGATAGCCTTCGCATAGTATTCAATAGTACGGAACCGTTTTAACAATAAACCAAAACGCGCATTCACATTAGCTACCGTTACCGCATCACGGTCCACATGTTCAAGATAATCGTTTACCACCATATCCATAGCCATGTGAACGGCTGTTTTGTGAAAGCCTTGGCTCAATGCTTTCACCCGCATCAAGTGAGCCGAAATGATATGAAGAATTTCGCGCTTAATGCCATCCTTCATCACATCCGGCGGTTGGCGTAATAAGATAAACGGATTTACATAAAGTACATAGCCACCTTGTTTTAGGTTAATGCCAAAAGCACTAGTCATATCAAAGCGAATGCGATGAGCCATTTGTAAATAAAAATAACCAAAGAATTGGTCCTCTTCAAGGAGTAGGCTATTTACATCATGCAAAATATTCCATAATCGTTGCTCAAAGGCAGGTGTCATAACGGCTTGCTGCATAACGGCAAGATTTGTGCCTTCTACTTCTATATCTTCAAGAGCTCGACCAATAGTGCCAATATGACTGTCAGACATATTATGGTTCATCAAGTCCGCTGCTATACGTTCAGGTGCCATACTATGATGCTGCTCTTCATAACTATCTACATAGGCCTCATAGGTTGCGTATATTTGCGCATATAAAGCCTCTGCTTCACGATGAATCCGCTCTCGTTTCGCATGCCAACGATCGAGAGCCTCAATGGCATCCGCATCATAAGAGCCAGTCTTTTCCCAACCATCAATATGCGTCAGTAGGTCAGACGCATCGCGAATATCGTCCTTATCTAAATTTCGTTGCATCATTCCACCTCCTTTTCCATAAACATCAGATTTTATTTGGAACTATTTTTGTGCTTCAAAGAAGGTATCGACGAACAAGTCATCTTCAATGGCATAGGCGTATACGCGCTCATAAGTGTTGCGTAAATCTTTCATAACTGCTACACGCAAATCTCCTGGGTATAGTGTTAAGAATTCCACAAAGTGATGAATTTCCTCTGCATTACTATTGCGATTTAAACGATGCAACATATTTTTAGCCGCTACATATAGACGAGTTGGGCTTTCACCTTTAACCTGTTCAGCCATAGACATAATAGCACCTGGTTTTTGAACTGCCCCTAATACATCATCAAAGGTAATGAGCGGTTCTTGATCGGACTCGATAAAGCTTACGAAAGCCTCTGCAATAAGTTTACCAACGTTACCGCGGATAACATTCATAAATACGTCACGACTATAAGCTGAACCCTCTTGGTTTTTATAAATCGTATATAGACCAGATACGCGTTCAAAGGAACGAGGTGTGGCATCAATATCGTCTTCGTGGCGTTGATTTAAATATTCAGGATAAGAAGAAATGAATTCGATAACCTTTTCTTCAATGCCTGCGCCGATAGCCCAGTCGATCCATTGCATGTAATCCGCATTCATATAGAGCCATACAAAACGGTTTTGTTGGGCTGGATCCATATCAATCGTTTGGTAATCAAAGGAATCCTCAGGGTTCATAGCAGCGATAATACGCACTTGATCACTCAAGGAGAAACCATTGATTTCACGGTTCAAGATAAGGTTCATCAACTCTTGTTGTACCGCATGTTCCGCACGGTTAATTTCGTCGATAAACAGCAATACTTGGCGGCCTTTATCTACGGCTTGTGCCACATGTTCTAAGGTATGATGCACAGCATATACCGTAGTTTTCACTTCACGGGTGCGGCCATGACCATCTGTATGCGTCACCGTTTCTACCGTAGGCAAACCGCCGATTTCACCTTCTTTTAAAAGGTTGCCGTCGATAGTAACGAGTTCCCAATCATGTACATCTGCTACGCGCGCTGCGAGAGATGTTTTACCGATGCCCGTTTCACCGACGAGCAATGGTACTTGATTTGCGGCAAGCACTAATTCAACGCTCGCCATTGTATCTATAAAGTTCATTGTATCTCCGTTCTAATACTTCAAATATTCACCTACTGCAATTTTCTTTACTGCTCTAGTACCATATGCATCAATGAGTGACAATAAATCGATAGGCCATTTAGATTGGCGTCCACCGATAGCTTTATTGTTGATCAATTCACGAATATAGTCCGCATCAATGTTATCACTAGAAACAGCCTCTACGATGATAGCCTTAATTTCATCCACCGTAACACCTAATGTATTAGGGATGTAGCCTAAGATAGATGCACTCACTTTAAATAGGTGTAACGCCAATTCCTTTGAAAGATTTGTAATTTGACGCATCGCCTGAGGATCTTGCTTCACGGCCGCTTCTAGCACGGCTACGCTTGGCTCATTAATATAGCGCAAGGCTAAATAATTTTCCTGTACAGCTTGTAATTGGACTACTTCGCTAGGTTCCTTAATATATTGTAACGCATCGTAATTTGCCTTTACCGCTTCTAATTGCAACTCTTCTGACGGATTTGTTATATAGCGAATGGCCCATCCAGATTGCGCTAATGCACTTCGAATTAACGAGTCAGACGGATTGTCTATATATTCTAAAATAGCCCAATCCTTTTCAACTAAGGCACTTAACAATTCTTCTGTAGGGTTTTCTACGAACTGTATTGCTCGTGGTGCTTGTGAAAGCGCCGTTTCAATAACCTTTTGAGTAGGGTCTTTGATATATTGAAGCAACATACCATTTTGAGCGACACAGGTAAGCTGCATCGCTTCCGTTGGATTTGGAATATTCCGAATCCCATGTGGGTTATTGGTCAGCGCTGTTATATATTGTTCCTCTGTCATAATAACCTTCTTTTCTATGTAAAAAGGTCATACGAATACGTATGACCTATACTGAATTCTATTCTAATTATATCATAATTTTTCGATATGGTTATATATCTTTCGTATACTCACTACATCGTTAATGCATCTAAATCAGAATTATTCCCAATGACTAATAATTTATCATCTTCACCAAGAATGGTAATTGGATTTGGTGGAACTTCTAAATCTTCACCACGTCTTATGCCTACTGCATTAAGATTATATTTCTCACGCAAATTAGAATCCTTTAAGTTAGCCCCCACCAAGAATGTTGGCATCTTAATTTCTATGAGACTAATGTTTTTAGATAGTTGTAAATAATCCATTACATGATCTCTAGTTAAAAACTGTACTAGGCGTAATGCCATATCATATTCAGGGTAAATCACTTGATCTACACCTATTTTATGAAGCATTTTGCCTTGTATATTATTTTCAGCCTTGGCCACAATTTTAGGTGCATCTAATTCTTTAAGAAGCATAGCTGTCATTAAATTAGCTTGAAGATTTCCACCTATAGCCACAATAACCATATCAAACTGGCTTAGGGCCAGTGCTTTGATTGCCTCTTCATCGGTTGTATCTGCAACTATAGCATGTGTTATAAATGGTGAAATTTTCTGTACAACTTCTGGATCAATATCTACACCTAATACCTCATGCTCCATGGAAGCTAACATCTTGGCAACAGTGCCTCCAAATTGACCAAGACCTATTACTGCTATCGTTTTATGTTTCATATATAACCCCTTTTATATTCAATCTAATCTGTTTTTATAACAATACACGCTCTTCTGCGTAGCTAATTGGTTTAGTCGGTGCCGTTCTTAGCGCCCAAGTACCAATAGCAGTCATAACCCCTACACGCCCCGCAAACATGACAAGCATCAACACCCATTTACTACTTTCAGATAAATCAGGTGTAATACCCGTTGTAAGACCTACGGTCCCAAAGGCAGAGGTTACCTCAAAAAGTAGTCGAATAAAGTCATATGGCTCATCCCAAGCCAAATAACAAGTAGCAAATAAAACAAGAAGGATAGATAAAAAGATTATCCCATTTGCCTTAAGTACAGTAACCAACGAAATACGACGTTCAAAAACCTCTGTATCAGGACGGTTATTAAATAATGTACGCGATGCTAGAAAAGCGACGGCAATAGTACTAATCTTAACACCGCCCCCTGTAGAGTTAGGACCTGCCCCAATAAACATAAAAATGATGGTAATAAACAGTGTAATTGGATGTAAATCATTATAATCTACAGTTGCAATACCCGCTGTACGAGGTGTAATCGATTGAAACAGAGATGCCATGACCTTGTTCCATATAGGTAAAGGCCCAAACGTTTTGGGATTCGCCCACTCAACCCCCAAGAAAATAATAGTCCCTAAAAGGATGAGCGCCGTTGTGCCAACTAACATTATTTTTGTATGTAGTTTTAAATCTACAAATCGTCGTAGCTTGCGATGCGACCAAATATCAAAAGTTGCAAGATAACCAAACCCACCTATTACAATAAGGGCCATTGTATTCATATTAAATAATACATCGCTCACCATAGCATAAGGTAGATCATTATCAAAGAATATAAATCCTGCATTACAAAAGCTGGAAATAGATTGCATAATCCCCGTATATAAAGCAGCATCACCAATATAGGGATATAGCTGAATGGTATAAATAATACCACCAATTATTTCGACACAAAAGGTATAAATGGTTAGCTTCTTCGTAATGTGTAGAAGCCCGTTCATGCCATCTTGCCCTACATCCTCTGACAAAAGCACGCGATTTTTCAGACCTACCCGTCGCCTTAATACTAGAGCAATAATGGTGGTAAAAGAAACAATCCCCAAACCACCTAATTGGATAAGGATTACCATGACGATTTTGCCAAACAAGGACCAATGATGATAGGTATCTACTGTAGCCAATCCTGTTACAGAAACACAAGATACTGCGGTAAAAGCTGCATCTACAAGCGTTGTACTATGGCCTTGAGCATGTGATATGGGCAACATGAGTAATATCGTCCCTATGGTCATGGCAGCCAAAAAGCTAAGGGCTAATAGACGATAAGGATTTTGTTGCATATATTGCTGAACTTGATTTTTTGAAGTATTTTGCCACATAACTGTAGTCCTATCCTATTAGTTCCTGCACTGACTTTAACGTTGGTAGTGGACTGCGCCCGCCTATGCCTTGTGTATTTAAAGAAGCTACCGCAGATGCAAAAATAGCGGCCTTCTCTAAGTCGGAATGCGCACAAGCTTTGAGCAACTCTACAGCATGTATAGATGCACGGTCATGCTTATTCGTCGAAGTTGCGTCTTGCCCCATCATATGATTAATTGTATGTACTAAATTAGCTAAAAAAGCCCCATGGAAGCTATCCCCAGCCCCCGTTGTATCTACTACGGTAGCTTGAGTAAATGGTTCACATCGATAAGATGTTCCATCAGGCCATACAAAACAACTACCATTTGCACCATCGGTAACACCGGCAACGAGAGCACCTCGTTCATGAATGATACGACAAGCATCTTCTAGATTAGTTGTGCCCGTATATTTTTCTGCATAATCACGAGCTACGATAACGATATGACTGGCTTCTGTAATAGGCTTCATGTCTTCATCGTAACGCTGAGCGCCACCATCTAAAGAAATAATAGTGCCTACCTCTTTTGCAACGGCCATGGCAGAGCGCATGAGTTGGCGATGTCGACCATTGATATGCAGAATATAGGTAGATCCTATCAGCTGCTTATGGGTATCTAAAAACTCAGGCTCAGTTGCAGTAGATCGTTCAAAAAATACAGCACGCTCACCCGTACTCTGTTTTACGAGAATTGTTGCCACACCACTGTTAGCACCGCGTTCAACTTGAATTGCCGCTGTATTAACATTGTATTTCTCAAAGTCATCTAATATATGACGACCTACCATATCATCACCAATGCTATCAATCATAGCGGTGCGGGCACCATATTTTCCTGCCACCGCTAGTGCTGTAGCCACTGGCCCACCACCATCTGTAGTAGACGATACGACTTGTTGTACCTCACGGCCTGTAGGATAATGATCGACGACGATAAATCGATCTAATGTACTGGCACCTATGCCAACAATATCTATATGTTTTTGAGGAAATGTACTCATACTAATCTCCTAACTCCGAAACCACAATGATTCATGCAACAATATTACTTCTTATAGTTACAGAATACCTTTCACCTTATAAAAAGTAAACCCCAGACCATGGTCTGGGGCTACTTTGTAGTACAAAGTGTACTGTATGTCACGTAGTTTGTCTTGTTTAGTATATGTTGTGTGTGAGAAAGGTTGTTAGATATAAGGTGTAATATAACAGGTTAAGACATCATACGTTCCATCATATATTCAATTTCATCAGCACTCAAATTGTACATAGCCTGTACCATTCGCTCTGCTGACTCACCAGATGCACCGCTTTTCGCAATTTCTGCTTTTGCCTTAGCGATAAGGGCTTCCTTGCGTTGTGATTCGGAATCTTCATCTGTTGGTACGGAAATATTAGCTTTACCTTGACCAATACCACGTACCTCTTGATTAGGATTATCTTTAGACGTTGTTTTCGTATCTTGGGCTGCCACCGCTTCCATAGCGAAGGAGTTTTTACCAGTCATGATATACTCCACAGCCTCCAAGGTACTTTGTGTAAGATTTACCGTCCAGAATTCACCAGCTGCAGTCAATTTATAAAGTAACCCATTGTAAGCTACAAGACCACGTTCTTCCCATAATTTATAGAGCCAGTTTAATTCTTCTAGTCTTGGATCTAGCGTTACCAAACTCATAATATTGAGGAACCCTTGTTCAAGTTGGCTTACCACTTGATTTACGACGGGTTGTAACTCACTTTGTTTCATAAGAGCCATGAATGGTTTTTCACCGCGGCTAACCATATCTTCGTATGGCTTTAATGCACGATGTAACATCATACCATAGCCATCCACGTTGCCACCGGCACCACTGCCAAATGGGAACATAGGCACGCCCGCTTTAGCCAAGATATTATACAAGCTACGTTCACGATTATTAGCACTCCAGTGAGCTGCGCTTAATCGGCGATAGGAACGCTCATCAAGGTACTTACGACCGAATTTGAACATATCCCCTTGCATTGCTGTTGTCGCAGCAGCTGGCACCTTACCTTTTGCAATATCTTTATTAAGATCACTACCATCAAATACGTTCAATTGATATAGGTCAGCACCATCTACGCCAGAGCTTACTAAATCAGCTAAATCTTGTTCCCAAACTTCCATAGTTTGACCAGGCAAACCATAGATTAAGTCGATAACAACAGAGCATTGACCATAGGCTTTCAACGCGGCCAACCGTTCTAATACGGTTTCTTTCGTATCTAGACGGCCTACCATTTGACGAACTTCTGTATTGAAAGATTGTACACCGATAGACATGCGGTTTACGCCGTTTGCCATCCACACATCTAAATTTTCAGGAATCAAGTCGTGAATACGGCCTTCTAGGGTAAGCTCGTAATCGTTAGCTAATGGCAAATACTCTTTAATTGCTTTCAACAATCGTTCAGAGTTTGCTGGAGATAACGATGTTGGTGTACCACCGCCGATAAATATGGCGTGGATTAATCCATCTTTTAATCTTGGACGCTCACTAGCTAGTTTTAACTCGCTAACAAGACCATCAATATATTGGTCCTCTACACTTTGACTCGTACCATTTTGGAAGAAGCCACAATATGTGCATTTAGTCTTACAAAACGGAATGTGAATATAGGCACATTGCATTTCACCCTTTTTAGGTGTGCCATTCATTAATGTATCCCAAACGGCTTGTGTTTCCTTTGGCGAAACTAAGATACCATTTAGCCCTGCATGAACAACCCGTTTATGAGGGAATGCACCACTCATCGGATTATCGCATTCTAAACCTAATTGTAGGTTGCGTTGTTTCTCCGGAATGGATTCAAAGAAACTTGCTAAACTCATACTCCAATCCCCTTTCAGTTTAGGCTTGCAACTTTGCAAGTACAGATTTTGTAAATTCTTTTGCATTTGCAAAGTCTTGTTCGTCTGGATGCGTTTCAGCCGCTTTATGTAAAGCATCGCGTTCAGGGCTTTGACCATGAGCAGATCCAGGTGGGAACATTTTATACATCATTTCGATGACTTTCGGATCAATTTTACCTTGACATACGAATCCATCTACAAGGGACTCTTTATTTTGTAGTAATTCAGATGCTTTTTCAATACTTTCACGAGCGTGTTCAGAATCAGCATACATACCTAATGTGGCGAAGAATACGATGTTAGGATTTGTTAAGGTTTCAATCAATTTTGCAGCCTCTTTATTCGCTGTACCACGGTCTACCCAGAAACCTACGAAAACGGTGTCATAATCAGCTAAATTTTCAGGTGCGTCCTTAACAGGCACGCAAGGTGTACCTTCAGGCATTACAGAAGCCATTGCTTCTGCAACACTTTTAGTATTTCCCGTGAGGGAAGAATATAAAATAATGGATTTCATAATTAGCTCCTTTAATTCTTGGATAAGTATATTACTAAAATAGATTTATTACATAGATACTTTTATTCTTCCTCATCATCAGAGGATTCGTGACCTCTAAACTCAACTGGTACGTTGATATCGATATCTTCGCCTGTTGGATTTCTATATGGTGTTGCGGCCACTACGGCAGATATTGCCGCATCATTGAATATTTCATTTGTAGAAGATACGATACTTTTTCCAATAAGATTACCATTTTTATCAAGTGTTACTTGTACAGTCACATCGCCTTGTAATTTTCTTTTTAAAGCCATGGAAGGCATTTGTGCATTGTCTTGCACTCTTGCACGGAATCCCTCCGTATCAAAGGCAGCTTTCACTGTACCATGACCGTCACCTTTACCAGTGCCGTCACCGTTGCCATTCCCCTGACCTTGGCCATCGCCATTACCAGTGCCAACACCTGTACCGTTACCACCACCAGAGCCACCACCATGTCCGGGGCCGGAACCACCTGTGGAATTATCGCCAGAGGTATTACCTTTATGTTCGCCACCTTTTTGGGCTACATCTACTGCATCAGGAATATCTGTTGCAGGAGATGGATCTATATTCGCTACAACAGCCTTTGTCCTTGCCGCTACTTCATCAGCCGATAATGGTTTAGGGAATAGGTCTGACCTATTACCGCCACCACCGCCGGCATGACCACTGCCGCCATCATCGAGAACACTTTGTGTGAGGTCGATTTCATAGGTTTCCATTTCTTGAATCGCTGGAACCACTACGAAAAAGATAACTGCAATAAATAGAGCAACTAGATGAACTACGGCGGATATAATGGCTGCTTTTTTCCATGATATGCCTAGTCCCATAGTTATCCTTTCTGTTCAGCTGCAATAGCCAAGCGTTTAACACCAGATTGTTTTAGCATGTCCATGATTGCTACTACTTGACCATGAGCTACACGTTTGTCGGCTTGTAAGATAACACTAGCGTTAGGATTTTCTTGAATCCGTTGTTTAATCATAGCTTCTGCTTGATCAATACTCATTGGATTGTTATCAATTGTAATATGCCCTTCCGCATCAAGTGTAAATACAACTGGTAACTGAGCCGGTGCAGATGCACTAGTAGCTTGTGGTAATTGTACAGATAATGCTTTTTGAGCCACTGTTTGTAAGCTGTTCATCATGAAGAATACCAACAAGAAGAAGATGATATCAATCATTGGAATGATCATGAATTCCGGCTTAGTTTTCATACGAAAGCTTTGCAAATTCATAATTATTTCCACCCTTCTCGTTTAGCGCTAACAATGCTAACACACATATTTTCAATTTGGTTAATGATAGAATCCAAACGATGACTGAATACTGTATATACAATAAAGGCCATGATGGCTACGCACAAACCAGATGCTGTAGCGATGAGGGCTTCACCAACACCACCAGTGATAGCAGATGCGCCCGCACCGGAGTCGAGGATACTGAAAGAACCAATCATACCTGTTACTGTACCTAATAGGCCCAATAATGGAGAGATTGTAACGGTAGCACTGAGGTAGTCCATATATTTACGGAAGCCTACTGCATCTACACCCATTTGGTCAGCAAAGGCTGTTTTCATAGCTTCCTCGCTAGAAGCATTATGTAAACCTGCTTCTGCAATACGGCTCGCAATAGATGGGTTTTCTTTGATTACTTTATCAATTTCTGCCCAATTTTGTAATTTTGCTAGTTCATTGACTGCATGGGTAACAACAAAAGTTTTACCGGCATATTTGCGATAGTAGAAAGCTCGTTCTGCAGCGATAGCGATAACCATGAAAGACAAGAGTAATAATGGATACATTACATAACCGCCGCTATGAAACAAGTGAATGACATAATTTAAGTTTTCCATATTAGTAACCTTTCTGCCTGTTTACAGACTGAACATTAGAACCTGTAGGTCCCTTGAATTCTTGTATAATCGCCTAACTTAAAGCTTTCACTACCATATAAAGTATCTCGTTTATTAGTGCCCTTCGCATCGAATGTGTAGAATGCCTCAAGGAGTAAATCCTTGCGAGGTACATAGCCAGCACCAAATGTAAAGCTGCGAATACCGTCAAGATAACGATCCGGTACCGCGCCAGTACCATTGCCACCGAAGAAGGAGCCATGTTTAAAGTGTTTGTAATCGATGAACGCATTCCAAGATTTTGGAATATCTAGATCAGCACGGCCAATATCTAGACGAGCCATCCAGAAGTGTGGTGTACCACCCATTTCGTGACCTTTAAGAGCAAAGTCTGCTGTGCCACGTTCGTGTTGGTATACAGTGTTACCATTTAAATAACGACCCAAGTTGGAACGGTTTTGGCCGTAATCAACTGTAACAGATGCATTAGCACCTAATTGATATTTAGCGCCGATACCAAATACATGGGCTACATTGGAGAAGCTATGTTCGTCATTACCGTTGCCATTTGCATTTAGGTATGTATGCGTTTTACCGCCAAAGGAGCGTAAATACCACGCTTGTAAACCAAGACGAGAGCCTATTTGTTTCTTGTATTGAACAAAGGCGGCTTTATCAATAGCTGGTACAGTATCTTTTTCAAGAACTACCCCTTCTGTTTGAATCAAGTTGCCAATGATCTTACCAATCGCTTCACGAGGTAATTTGTTTTCAGACTCTGCATCATGTACAACCTTTTCAAGATTATACATATAGTTGAACAATGCATTTGGCATGCCCCAACCATAGTAAGAACTACCTTCACCCCAATCATTGGAGGCCATTGTAAAGTTCTTTTTGTAAATCGCATCTTTAGCATCAAAATCGCTAAATACATAGCTACCACTATCGTATTTATACGTTTTAGCACCTAAGTAACCAGTGAACTCATAATCACTAGCTGGTTGTCCATAATAATCATACGATTGTTTGAACGTACCATCTGGCTGTTTAACCCAAACCACATCAAGCTCACTATTGTTATAGTTGCTCCAGTTATCTGTAGCATTATATTTAGCAATTTCTGCTACGGATTGATTGATCTCGTCACCATGTTTTTCAACATAGGCTTTAGGATTTACTAAAGCATCTTTATTATCAGCAGATACGATAAGACCTTTAGCCTTTTCTTTTAAGTATTCAGGGTATAAAGAAGAGTTCACATTATACATAATGTCCCCGGTCTTATAGAGTTTTTCCCCTGTATTCTTATTAGTGATTTCATACATTGCATAACCACCAGATGGTATATCGAGGGAGAATTTCTTCTCAGCCATATCTGTAGGGTATGCCTTTGTAAGAATATCTTGTAAGCGACTCATCACTTGAGCTTGTTTTTGTTGTGTTTCCACAAGCTTATCATTTGCCTTTTCAAGCTCTTGATCGCGATTTGGATTACTCCAACTTAGATTTAATGTAGCTTTATAAGCTTCATATTCATCTTGTAATCCTTTTAGCTGTTGATAGAAGTAGAGGCTATCTGTCTTACCTTTGTAAGTAGAATCATAAATACCATTAGGACTATCTGGTGCCGCCGTATCTTCACTAGATTTTTTCTCACCATCAGAACCGGTTTTAGTAGCACTTTCAATATCGTATGGGAACTCATCGCGATTAATACCGATTAACTCAGCCGCTGTTGGCGGTCTGTAGATAACTTCATGTACTGCGTGAGTATAGGCAGAATCAGTGATACCTGTACTATGTTTGAAAGTACCAACACCAATACGAACTTGAGAGTCATGACCGTTCCAAACGGCACGAACACCGTCATAAGATTGACCGAACCAATAGCCACTCGCCCCCATAGGCTCTGTTAAGCGGCCTACAGATACGTCCCATTTTTTAACGCGTCTCGTGAGATCCACTGTATCGAGTCGTTGATGGTTAAAGCCTTTAGAATCAGATTGAGTCCAGCTTGTATCTACACCACTCATGCCAGTCGCACTGCCGATAACTTTGAGGTTTGTAAACTCATTAAGGCGTGCATCGAAGCCAAGGCGCAAGCGTTGTTCAAAGCTATGACGATTAGCATCGTACATATTCGCTTTCGCAGAACCTATAGCGGAGTTCGCTCTAAATGGAGATTGCGGTCTATTAGAACCATCATGTGCCATCCAGCGAGCTCTGTAGTCACCAACTAATGTAACACCACGTTCTTTAGTAGTGTCGAAATCAGAACGAATAAAGTCAGTTAAGCGAACTACATCAGCTACATTTTGTACACCAGATTCTACATTTACTACTTCGCCATTAGGTGTATTGGAGCCTACTGCATTAACAGTTGTGCCATCCTTAGATTTGCCGATTGCTGTAGTTTTGCTGCTGTCTCCGCCACCAAATTTAAGATTAACCCCCACACGATATACCCGTTCTTGTGTAGCACGGTCATCATCGCGATGGTTAAAGATATTGTTGATACCAAAGTACATCATGGCATTTTTATTGAATCGTTTTTGAACCATTACGTTCCAAATGCCAAATGTTTTCTTTTCATAGGTTTGCTTATTATAAACGCCTGCATCACCGGACAAGATATCTGGCCAGTAGTTACCGCCATTGTTAAGGGTATTACTATCAAGCATGTTGATGTAATAATCACCCCAAATGGATCCATTCCAACCGGATTTAGGATTGTCATAAGTAATGCCGATGTCAACTTTATGCATAGGCTTATCAAGCAATTGACGAGGCATACTTGGATCGCTCTTGTTGATGGCATGCAAGTATGTATAACCTAACTTACCAGACCAATATTTGCCGAACTTTTGTTGTACTTCTGCTTGAACACCTGTTATTTCTGCTTTACCAATATTTTTAAAGCTGTAAATCATATCTGGGGCGCGTTGGTACTTCGCATCGCCTTTGAGGTATGGTGCAAAGTCCATGAAGTCCCCTGTGAAGTATACAGACATATAGTTCTTAATGCGGTTGTGGAATACACCTACGCGCGCATAAGTATTTTTATTTTCACCTTCCAAGCTCATATCAAAGTTGACAGATTTTTCAGGTTTCAAATTAGGATTACCAGCCCAGTACCAGCCGAGTTTCGCTACACCAATCCCTACAGGGTTAGAAGCGTACATTTCCCAGTTATACCACAATTCACCCATACCAGGCTCTGTATAACCAGTACCTACATTGGCTTTAAATCTACGGTGTGTATTACCATTTACGTTATAGGTCATACCCAAGGAAGCAGATAAGTTAGAACCAAACAAGCTACTGTTATCAAAGCGAAGAATTGGAGATAATGTTAAGTTTTTATTTACTTGCCATGTATCAGAAATATAAGCGTTTAACTTGCGGATTGAACCGCTACCAGTAGTCAATCGTTGGTCTCGATTACGGTACTCTTCTAAGAAGGCTTTACCATTTAACTTAGGCGCTTTTTTACGCATTTCTGGATCATTGGACTCGCCATATTTAAAGTAGTCACCTACAATATTGGCACGTGTAGCAGATAATACAGGATTTTCTGCTTTTAAACGATCTTCTAAAGCTTTATAACGAGCTTTAAACTCATCCGTTACAGGTTGATTATTAGGGGATGTGCTAGACCAATCACTTAATCGACTTTCAGATAAACCATAATTTATATAGTCATCGTATGTAATACCTGGTTTTTGAGCATCTGTTTCAGCACCATAGTATTCATAATCCATATCCCATTGTGGCATGCCACCACCGGAATTGATGAATTTGTAGTCGTGGATGTGAGAATAGACCTTAATACTGTTATCACCTTTACGTCTTACTAGACGATCGAGTTTATCCACTAGCAAGCTCTTATCGTATTCCCATGGATCGATGTACATAGTGCTTGTATTAGGAGAGCTCTTCAATCGGCTACCAGAGCCTTCTTCACGAGCATAGCTGACGCCGTAGCTAAGCAAGTGATTTTTGTTGAGTTGTGTATTCGCATTAGCTCGAATGTCTAATTGACGGTGATCGATATTATCGATATAGCGCAACTCATTGGAGCCTTCATAAGCAGAACGACCTGTATAACTAATGAGGGCTACGTCATTTTCTTTGATACGGGAGTAGTTAGTTTCAACAGTCCAGTCGCTTTTACCAGCTCGAGAGGACCATTGCAAGTTTGCTGTATTACGGTCCGCAGTACGTTTGAAGTGTTGTTGAGGCTCTAAGTCGGAGTCAGAGTGTTTAACATCGCGCACTAGATCTTCTGTATAACGGTTGAGACGTATTTCAAATTTATTTTTATTGTTTGCATCATAAGTTGCTACAAGACCGATATCGGCCGCATCACCATAGTGGCGAAGTACATTGGGCTTAAAATTATGTTTTGCATAGTCATAAGCCATACCAGATGCACGGCGGCTAACTGACGCCAATACAGGCATGAGGTCTCGTTTACTACCAGATAAACCGACCTTCAATTTCCCCATTTGACCGGAGTCGGCACGAATGAAGAAGTTTTGGAATGGGAACGCATCGCCATCGCTCTTGCGACGCATACCTTCTGCATTTAATTGCAAAGATGGTTTCTTTTGTGCCTTTTTAGTGATGATATTAACTACACCACCTACAGCATCAGAGCCGTATTTAGCACTAGCAGCACCTTGAATAACCTCTATACGTTCAACGTTTTCCGTACCTAACCGTTGTACTTCGTCTGCTGCACCAGAGTACTTATCAAAATCGCCTAGTACGGGTTGCCCATCTACAAGGATCAGTGTGTGACGCGCTTCAGCACCGCGGATGGATACACCAACACGGCCCATAGCATCAACGGTTCTAGATACACCTGTTTGAGTAAATATAATATCTTCGACGGACTTCGCCTGTTTCTTTTCAATCTCTTTCTTGGTAATGATTTGCACTTGCTGTGAGTCTAATTTTGCTGCTTCTTCTGCCCATGCTCCTTTAACATGAACCACATCTGTCGTGACAGTCGCATTATCCGCCCAAACTACGAGAGGTGCGCTAAGCCATAAGGCAACTGCACTAGACAAAATGATATTACGTTTTGTATTTCCCCACCTGTTCATTGTGCCCTCCTCAATTTATAACTAACCATATATTTTGTATCTCCCACTACCAATTAAAAAAGATACACTTTACCAACATATAATGACATTGAATATCATTCACATTTTAATGTTAGCAAAGTGTATCTTGCATATCTACTCCGAAAAGACCAAAAATATACATTTCGGACAATATTAAGTTTTATAACCTACTCGTTCTAAGCCTTAAATACTTATATTTTAAATATTACTAACACCATAATCCATGCCTTGGCTTGGTACAGCTTAACTTAAGGTATTTATACTTTACGATAAGCACTAGGCGTTACACCTGTGGCCTCTTTGAATGCACTAGTAAATTTACTGCCATTCTCGTAGCCTACGGCATTAGCAATTTCTAAAACAGATTGATCTGACTCTTGAAGCAAGCGCTTAGCTGCATTAATACGGCATTCCTTTAAATAGTGATGGATTGTCGTACCATATACCCCTTTAAAACAACGCTTTAATGTTGATGTAGGAATATCAAACTGTTCAGACAAGGAATCTATTGTTATCCGTTTCATAAACTGTGTAGATATATGTTCATTAACAGCTTTTACAATATCTACTTGTTGTTTACGATAGGAGCTTCTCTTTTCATGATTAGTTGTAGAAATAACAGATAACAGTAAGAAGGTTTCAATAACTTTTAATTTAAAATAGTGCCCCTTAATTTGATCAGGCACATTATATAAACTAGAAAAAATCTGACGAACAGATTCTGTCTCTTCCATCATCATACCAAAGTCAGAATGCTCACAGAATCGATTTGCTAATTGAGTCAAATCGATGCGCGCTTCAGTCACAAGTGCATCTAATACGGGTTGAGCCTTTTCAACATCTACGAGTAATACAATCCCTTTAAAGAGTTTTGTAGGGAAGTAGTTCTCATGTTGATAATCAGCATGAATATGCCATCCTATGGACATATCACCTGGCCCCATATATAAATAATCACCAGATGTAAACTTGCACTCAATGCGCCCCTCTTCACAATGATTTATGGCAAACGTCTTTGTATGTGATTTTGCATAAAATTGAATTGTTTCTTGCTTCACATCAAGGAACATCAAATCGATACCGTCAAACACTGTATGTCTCGACATAGAATTTCCTGCATGTGAAACTGCATGATTATGTGGATTCATACGATCACCATATACACAAATACTATAAAAATTACTATATACATAACTATCATAGTATACTTATTGATATCCATTGTCAAATTAAAAATAGTAATAATTCATTTTTCTTTAATAATATAAGTTTTTGCTATTTGTAATTCACATAAGATATTTTCAGTAATATATAAAACTTTGTTCATTAGACTCTATGCATTACACAACCTACCTATGTATTATTAATTTTACAATAAAATAAGCCTTGCAAGTTAAACCAATGCAGTCTAACTTACAAGGCTATATTCAGAATTATCAGAGATAATTCTTTATTTTTTTGTTTTTACAATAAAGGCTAATGCTATTACATGACCAATCCATACAAGACCCATCACGATAAGAGCAACTGGCATATTTTGACTAAAATAGGCGCCGATAGCCATTATGGTAGTAACAGAAGCGAGAATGGACAACTTTGTCCGCAATGTCAACGCTTTATCGCGTTCATAAGCACCAACAGTCTTTTGATATAAACTAGACTCCAAAAATATTTTATGAAGTCGTTCAGATCCTCGGGCTAAACAAAATAATGCTAGCATATAAAGCGGAACTGTTGGCAACAGTGGTAGTACGATGCCTGCTGTACCGAGGGCAAAAGTGATTGCTCCAAGGGCCAGGAATACATATCTAACTACAACATTACTATGTTGCTCAGTTGTTTTCATTAATCCTCTTCTACGTAGTTAATTACTTTACCTTTTGTTTTGATAAAATTAGGAATGATAAGTACTAATGCGGCAATAGCTACGATACCATAAATACCAGCCATACCTACCCATTCATAAGCATTACCTAATACAAGGCCCATTACGGCAAAGTCCGCATCGCCAAATGTTGTATTTTGGAAGCCTAATTGACCAAGAACTGGAAGTGCCATCGCTGGCAAGAATGTAATAGCTAAACCATTAAGGAACGCACCTACTGCGGCACCACGACGACCACCTGTAGCATTACCATAGATACCTGCTGTAGCACCACAGAAGAAGTGTGGTACAAGACCAGGAATAATCAATACACCGCCTACAGCACCAAGGATAAGCATACCGATGATACCGCCGATAAAGGAGCTAAGGAAGCCTAATACTACAGCTGTTGGAGCATATGTGAAGAATACAGCACAGTCTACAGCTGGGATGGCATTAGGAATAATTTTTGTAGCAATACCTTGGAAGGCAGGAATCAAATCGCCTAAGATCATACGTACACCAGAGTATACGATTGTTACGCCTACAGCAAAGTTCATAGCGCTCATAACAGCATATAAGTAAGGACTCATATCACCAGATAAAGTAGATACGAATTCAGAGCCTGCTGCAATAGCTGCAATCAAATAGAATACGATCATAGTCAATGCAGTAGATAATGTAGAGTCACGCAAGAAGCCCCATTTTTCAGGGATTTCAATATCTTCTGTGCTATCTTCAGCTTTACCTACATATTGAGCAACCCAAGCGGATAGATAATAACCTAAACTACCAAAGTGACCTATCGCAATTTCATCACCATCAGTAACTTTAGATGTGTAGCTTTGACCAATCGCGGGAGAAATTGCAGACCATGCGCCCATCAAGAAACCACCCACAAGGATGAGCTCCATACCAGACAAACCTGCAGTACCGAGTACGGCAGACATGAGACATGCCATAAACAAGCTGTGATGACCTGTTAAGAACACATATTTGAACTTGGTGAAACGAGCAATACATAAGTTCATCAATAAGCCTACTACGAGAATAGACATCGTTTCAACGCCAAGAACCTTTTGTGCCACCGCCACGATAGCTTCATTGTTTGGTACAACGCCAGTAATATGGAAACCATGTTCAATCATCTTGCCTAGTGGATCAAGATTACTAACGATAACGCCAGCGCCTGCTGCGAGCATTAAATAGCCAAGAATCGGTTTCAATGTACCTGTCATTACCTTATGAAACGGACGTTTCAAAGCAATTAAGCCTACACATGACATAATACCAATTAAAAGTGCTGGTTGAGACAGCACGTCACGTAAGAACTCTAATACCATTTCCATGGCACTACCTCCTATATACAGTTGTTAAAAATTATTGCGCAGCTTGTTTTAATGCTTCAAGAACATCTTCTGTGATTTTCTTTTTATTGATATAGCTACGAACAATAGCGATATTTTTACCTTCGAATTGTTCTGCCAATTCTTTTACAGTTACGATAAGATCAGCCTTACGACCTTGTGCTGCATTAAAATCGATAGACTCAACTTGTGCATCAATACCATTTTCAGCACAAATCTCTTCGATTTTCATTTTTAGCATCAAGCTAGAACCAATGCCATTACCGCATACAGTTAATACAGAAATCATATTTGCCTCCTCCTAAACGTATTCTTGATCTTCTAAATGCTCTGCCAAGAATGCTTGTACATCTTCAATACTTTCAAAATCAGCTGCTGCATCTAAAAACTCGTCATCTTCAAATAACGTAGCAATATCAGTCAACAATTGAATATGCTCATCCTTGTTAGGAGCACATAAGAATAATGCAACAGAAACCGGATCGTTATCTGGGCTACCAAAGTTCAATGGTTTTTCCAACGTTACTAAGGCTGTACCTACACGTTTTGCCCCATTTTCCGGGCGAGCATGTGGCATAGCAAGACCTGGTGCCAATACAATATATGGCCCCATTTCACGTACCACCTCAACCATAGCCTCTGTATAAGATGGATCAGTAAAACCAGCATCAACCATGAGTTGGCCACCGTGACGAATTACCTCTTCCCACGTTTCAGCGGGATAGTGAAACGATACATTATCCTCGGATAATAAATCTTGTAACAAGCTAACACCTCCTAAGCTTACATCTGTACATATAATTCTATTATAGCCATTCTAAGAAGTTTTTCATATATCAAAATAACAATAAGCTTATTAAAATGAATAAATCTAACATTTAAAACAATCATTTTATAATTTTTTAACATCAACTCAATATATGCGTAGCCGCTCATATTATTTCACTAAGCGTACTTAGATTATTCAACACGATTATAGAAGACGTTCTTTATTTAGCCCTTTAACCATTATAATTTTTCTATAGAATACGTTTATTTTTTATACCTATACAGGTATCTATATTGTATACATATTGAAAATTCTCTATACTTAGATGAGGTATATTTCACCTACACAAAAAACAGAATAAGGAGAATTTATGCAGACTTCCGTAAAAGTATTTATACTAGGGGTACTACTTTGTATTTCCCTAGTAACAGCTTTGCAATTTGGGGCCAATTTTATCCCTTTAGATCAAATTATTTCAGCTCTTATGTCGATGATTGATCCCAACGCCAAAGCATCGATGACAGATACGATTATTATAGATATACGCTTACCACGACTTATCTACTCGGTACTGACAGGCATTGGCCTATCGCTTGTGGGTTTGTTAATGCAAACGGTAACAAGAAACGCACTGGCCGATCCTTATGTATTAGGTGTTTCATCAGGTGCTAGTACAGGTGCCGTCTTTGCTATCATCATAGGTGGTCTTCCCTTCTTAGGCCAGTATAATACGCCTATTTTTGCCGCCTTAGGTGCTGCCCTTTCCATCATAATGGTATTACTCTGTGTTGGTAAAAGTAACAGTCCTGTAAAACTCATCCTCATAGGTATGGGTATGACTGGTGTATTCTCGGCTTTAACTATGATGATTATTTACGGAGCTAAGCACGAGGCTCAAGTTCGAAGTGCTATGTTCTGGCTACTAGGTAGCTTCGCAGGCATTCAATGGGGTGATTTGCCATTAACGGCTATCATTGTAATCTTATTTATGCTATACATCTATATGTTTAATCAAGATCTTGATGTGCTGCTACTAGGTAATCATGAAGCAGCACAAATGGGCTTATCAGTTAAACAGTTACAGCTAAGCATCGTTATTATATCCTCTATTGTCATTGCCACATTAGTATCAAAAGTGGGTGTAGTCGGCTTTATAGGACTCATAATTCCACACCTAGCTAGAATCGTAGGTGGCCCTAAGCACAGAAACACATTACTCTTTAGTGCTCTAATCGGTAGCATCGTCATGATATGGTCAGATGTATTATCAAGAGCGCTGTATAGTCCGGAGGAAATCCCAATTGGTGTTCTTACATCCTTACTAGGGGCTCCACTCTTCATATGGATTATTATGAATCGTTACAAACATAATGGTTAGTGTATATCATGTCTACAGGAGATACTATGTATCAAATTAATCAGCTGTCCTTCTCGTATGAGAAAAAGGAAGTGTTAAAGAATATTTCTGTAACATTTCCGGCTAATAAAATAACAGCCATAATTGGACCGAATGGATGTGGTAAGTCTACACTACTTAGCCATCTATATCGGCTTCAACCATCTAAAAACAAAATTATATTAAATGATAAACCCTTAGAGTCTTATAAAGGTCTTGAGTTTGCTCAATTAGTAGCAGTTTTAACACAGTCTAGGGACTCTATGATCGATGATTTCCTCGTAAAAGATATCGTCCTCATGGGCCGTTATCCATATAAGCAACACTTCGGCACCTATAGCGCAGAAGATGTAAAAATCGCAGAGCACTATATGAATGAAGTAGGCATTACACATTTAGCTGACGAAGAAATTCATCACCTCTCAGGTGGCGAAAAGCAACGCGTTTTTATTGCGAAAGCGTTAACGCAAAAACCTCAAATACTTCTTTTAGATGAGCCTACTAACCATCTAGATATGAAGTATAAGGTAGCACTTATGAAACAATTGCGAGCTTTCAAAGGTACAACCATCGTAGTTCTACACGATTTAAATCTAGCTGCTCAATATTGTGATCATATCATGATTATGAATCAAGGAACAATCCTCAAGGAAGGTTCCCCAACTGAGGTACTAACACCTGAAATTCTTGAACCTATATTTGAAGTTCCGTTCAAAACCGCTTGGGATGAAGGGCGCTATCACTTATATTATTAATTAAAAGAAAGGGCTTACTATGTTCCAAAATTTAAGAAAATCAAAAAAATTAGTATTAATTGCTATGGCATGTGCCACATTTGCTATCGCCGGTTGTGGTTCTGACACAACTAAAAACACGGCTGACAACGGCAAATCTGTAACGTGGAGTGAAACATTTGACGGTACAAAAACTGAATTTGCTGTAAAATCCTCCCCTACTCATGCTGTATCCATGTCTCAAGCAACGACAGAAATGATGCTTCAATTAGGCCTTGAAGACAAAATGGCAGGCACTGCATTTAAAGAGGAAGAAATCTATCCACCTCTTCAAGCATCTTATGACAAGGTAAAAGTATTAGCAGAAAAATGGCCTTCTTACGAAGTGTTCATGTCCGTAAAACCTGACTTTGCTACAGGCTGGCCTGACTCTTTCAGCAAACGTGCTATCCCTGCTGACAAAATGATTGCACAAAAGGTTAATATCTGGCTTCCTGAATCTATGTTATCTACTAAAGCAGATCTAGAAACTAACTTTAGCGACATGATTAAATTAGGTGAGATCTTCGGTGTTAAAGCGAAAGCTGAAGAATGGGTTGCAGGTCAACGTAAAACATTAGAGGCTATCCAAGCTAAATTAAAAGACTTACCTCGTAAACGTGTATTCATTTATGACTCCGAAGACGGCCAACCATTCACAGCCTTCGAAGGTTACACTACTAACATATTGAAACTCATCGGTGCTGACAACGTAATGAGCGGCTTAGGCGTTGATAAAACATGGGCTAAAGGTTCTTGGGAAACAGTAATCGCGCAAAACCCTGACTACATCATCATAGCTGACTATGGTAATTCTATTCGTAACGACGACGATTTCCAACAAAAAATCGAAAAAATCAAAGCAAATCCTCAACTTCAAGATATTACAGCAGTTAAAGAAGGTCACTTTATCCGTGTAAAACTTTCTGAAATCACTCCTGGTGTACGTACAGTTGATGCCCTAAAACGTTTAGCTGAAGAAATTCACGGTGTAAAAATCGACTAATAAACTATAGTGATTCAAAAATTCGCTACGTAATATAAGGATTCCTAAAATTATAGCAATATAACAATCGAAAAAGGTCCCAATTCAAATGAATTGGGACCTTTTTCGTACTACTTGTATTGCACACAGCATATGATTTAGAGAGTAGAGATGTGTTGTAGTTGAAAGATTTAGGAATAATGAGTTATTGTAAATTAGATTTAAAGTTTATTAAGTTGTATATGCTGTGACAATGCCTAATTAGTTATGTATGTGTTTATATATTTATCTATCTATATATATTTATGCGTTTCTAGTACATTGTTGCCTATATCGTTTATCATTATTTGCCTTAATGGCCATGATCAAGGGTTTTAGTGAAAGAAATTCTTCATCACTGAGTCGAATAGTTCTACCAATACGTTTAATAGGATTACGTGGGCGCCCGGCACCGCGTCTAGTTCCACCCCATGCCATATACTTACCTCACTTTTCACTTAAAAAACTCCTTCTACCGATAGTATAACCTCCATTACATAAGTATGCAATAGTTATTCATTTTAAACAAACCAAAAACAACCTATAAACGAGTAATAAACTGCATTTATTAACAAAACGCATAATTCACAAAACCACATATTTATAAGTTTTTCTTCCTATACAACTTGAATTCCAACATCAACGTTGCCAAATATAGATAAATCGCTTTTATAGAATATAGTATTTAAAACCAGGCAAAATCTAACTCTATTACCTATTTATAAGACACGATTTTATTAATTGAGATACCTCAAAATTTAACGACTCATATAATAAACAGTATATTCTAATTACAACATACTATTAAAAATACTTTTTCAAAGTATAATTTAGGTCCTACAAGAAAAAAAGACTGCTTTCGCAGTCTTTTTATTGTTATATAGTTATGTAGTTATGTATTAACCAAATAGTAAGTGACCTACTTCGTAAGCGACGGCAGCTACGATACCAGATAATGGAATTGTTACAAACCACGCCAATACCATAGATCTTGCTACGCCCCAGTTAACAGCTTTCAAACGTTTAGAGGAACCAACGCCTAATAAGGAACCACTTACAACGTGTGTAGTACTTACAGGTAAATGTAAGAATGTAGCTGTAAAAATAGTGATGGCAGAGTTTAAGTCAGCAGCGAAACCATTGATAGTTTCCAATTTGAAAATCTTAGTCCCCATAGTAGAGATGATTTTCCAACCGCCTACTGCTGTACCCATGGCCATAGCCGTAGCACAACAAAGTTTAACCCATAATGGTACATCTAATGTATCGATAAAGCCACCGCTAAGTAATGTTAAGGTAATAATCCCCATCGCCTTTTGCGCATCATTAGAACCATGAGAAAAGGCCATCATGATGGCAGATACAATTTGCATGGATCTAAATCTATCATTCAATACGATTGGAGAAAATCTACCAAAGATAAGCAACAATACTTTCATCACAATATAGCCACCAATCATGGCTACAATTGGAGATAAAATAAGGGATAAGAAAATCTTTATAATCCCTGCCTCATTTAAAGCATCGAACCCTACGGACCAACCTACAGCACCGATAATACCACCGATAAGAGCATGAGATGAGGAACTAGGAATCCCCCAATACCATGTAAGCAAGTTCCATGTGATAGCACCAATAAGAGCTGCTGAGATAATCGCACTATTAATGAGAGACGCAGACATTACGATATCACCACCGATTGTCTTTGCTACGCCTGTACTAACCATGGCCCCCAAGAAATTGAGTGCCGCAGTCATCATAATTGCCTTTTTAGGTTCAATAGCACGGGTCGAAACAGATGTAGCAATGGCATTCGCCGTATCGTGGAAGCCATTGATATAGTCGAAGGCTAATGCTAGAAATACAACTAGCCATACTAAATATTGAGCATCAAGCATACTTCAATACTACCCGGCGGAATGTACCAACCAAATCTTCGCAACCATCGATTACATCCTCCATGGCACTAAGGATTTCCTTCCATTTGATAATTTCAATTGGATCTGTACACTCAGTAAAGAGTTTTGCCATTTCTTCGTGGTAAATATTATCCGCTTCAGACTCAAGTTTCAATACTTGGTGTACACGGCCTTCTACCTTCACATGGTCCTTTTTAAGGCTACCCATGTAACCGATAGATTTATTGATATGCTTAACGCATTTTACAACGATTTCACTCATGCGGATAGCACCATCACTAGGTTTACCTACGTGATACATAACCATTTTGTCCATAATTTCTTTGATATTATCCAATGTAGTATCCAATTGGTCGATCAAGAGCTGAATATCTTCACGATCCATTGGAGTGATGAATGTTTTACGCAAACGTTCTACAGTTTCGGTTACTAATTCATCGGCAGCTTTTTCCTTTGTATCAATTTCAAGAAAAGCCTCTTCTTTAGAGATTTCGCCTTTAAACACACGTTCCATCATCTCTGCGCTTTCATATGTAAGAGCAGCATGATTTTCTAAAATACTGAAAAATTTTTCTTCTTTTCCTTTTAATTTAAAAGCCATGAAGATCCTCCTGAAACAGTATTGATTGCTTCTATAATAATATCTTAATTATAGCACACTAACTGTAAATCCTAAACAAATTTACCAATCTCTATATTTTAACCTCTATGCGTATATAGCATATGTGTTGTTCAACTATGTGAAAGTTTTATTATCTATAGGTACGCCATAAAATATCATCATAAAATATCATCATAAAATATCATCATAAAATATATTTCCAAGATATGTTTCAAAAATATGTTTCAAAAAAAGCAGATAGCTGACTAAATCATCAACTATCTGCTTCACATTTTATTAATTCGCTTCCGCTGCTGCTTTAGCCGCTTCTGCTGCCTTTTTCAAATTAGGCACAGATGTTGGACATGTAGCAGGCGTACAAGCACCATTAGGACCTAAGTCTTCTGCACGGCTCACAAATGTAGTATGTAACATGTGATGTGCTTTATGGCTCATAGGTTTGCCATCGAAGAACTCAGCATATAATTTTTGGATATCTGGATTATCACAAGAAGCTTTTACTTTTACTTCCGCATCACGAGTGTACAAGGAGGCAATACGAGCTTCACGAGCTTTGTCTGCCATTGGTAATTTAACGCGTGGTTGACCACCACCACCGATACAGCCGCCACGGCAAGCCATGACTTCGATGAAGTCATAATGGATATTTTCTGCACGCATGCGTTCGATGAATTTACGCAAGTTGCCTGTACCATGAACAGCCGCTACATGTAATGTTTTGTCCCCAATGACTACGTCTGCTTCACGAGCACCATCCATACCGCGAATTGCTTCGAATGGGATCAATGTTTGAGGTGCATCTTCACCAGTTGCTAATTTGTAAGCCGCACGCATAGCCGCTTCCATAACGCCACCAGTATTACCGAAGATGATACCACCACCAGAGGCTTCACCCATCAATGGATCAAATGCGGAATCTTCAAGTTCATCAAAGTTGATTTCTTCTGCACGTAGCCATTTTGCAAGCTCACGTGTAGTAATACAGTAGTCTGTATCGCGCATTTCTGGTACATCCCAGTATTCAGCAGAGGAATTCATTTCGTCACGACGAATTTCAAATTTCTTAGCTGTACAAGGTGTTACTGCAACAGCAACGATTTGTTTTGCATCAAGGCCCATTTTTTCAGCAAAATATGTTTTTTGCGTAGGCGCTTGCATTGCAATTGGACTCTTAGCAGTAGACAAGTTTGGTAAAAATTCTGGATAGAATGTTTCAGCAAACTTAACCCAAGCAGGACAACAAGATGTGAATTGAGGCAATACCGCATCACTGTTGATAACACGTTCCAACAACTCAGATGCTTCCTCCATGATAGTCATGTCAGCACCAAAGTTTGTATCAAGGATATAGTCGCCACCCAATTTACGAAGAGCAGCTACCATTTTACCTTCTACGAATGTACCCGCATCAAGGCCAAACTCTTCACCTAAGCCAACACGTACAGCAGGTGCAGTTTGGAAAACGACAATTTTATTAGGGTCAGCAATAGCTGCTTTTACTTCATCAATTTCGCTGCGTTCATTAATGGAATCAAATGGACAAATAGATGCACATTGACCACAATGAATGCAAATAGGATGATCCCCATTAGTGGTTAAATCATAATAATCAAATACGCCCATGTCTACAGCACAAGCTTTACGACATAAAGAGCAATTTTTACATTTAGACAAATCTTGAACTAATGCAATATTTCCGTCTTCAATTGGTACCCGACGGTCTAAAAATTCATACTTACTCATGAGTTTCCTCCTACTTAGGTAACGTTGTTATCGTTAATCGAAGAAATTATACTATAGAATGTGACTTTTATCAATAAAAGTACTTGTAATTCCTTTGCATAGCAGGTATTAGTAAATCGCATGATACGTGGATTTATAGACGTTCTTCCAATTCCATCCACCGTTCGGTGAGCGCATCTATTTGGGATTGAGTCTCTTCTCGTTCAGCCATCAAGACTTGCATTTTTTCATAATCAGTAGCGACTTGGCTTATCATCACATCTAAGCCCTTAACTAAATGCTCCAGCTTTGGCAACTCATCCATAATTTTCGCATACTCTGTCTCTTCCGCTTTATTGAGGCCTTTCTTAGGGGATTCTTTGAAAGTATCTGCTGTATTTATAATTATACCACTATTATCGCCAGATGTATTGGAAAATTTAGTCTGATTATCAATAGAGTCATCAGTATTGGTATCAGACTCGTCATCTATAGCTTTTACAGTTTTGGCACTAGCAGTTGTGCTACCATTTGTCATATAAAACGGACGTTTTCCACCACTACTTTCATCGAGAGTATCCTTATAATCAGAATAGGAGCCATGAACAATTTCAATGTGACCATCACCAGTGAAGACAAATAGTTTATCTACTACGCGGTCAAGAAAATACCGATCATGACATACGGTAACGATGACACCGCTAAAAGAGTCAAGGAAATCCTCTAGCACCTCTAAGGTGGGGATATCAAGATCATTAGTCGGTTCATCTAGCAATAATACGTTAGGCGCGCTCATAAGCAATTTTAAGAGGTATAAACGGCGACGCTCGCCACCAGAAAGTTTGCGAATCGGCACACCATGAAGTTCAGGTGTAAAGAGGAATCGCTCTAAGATTTGACCGGCACTTAAGGTAGAACCATCACCGAGCACCATGTAGGAATGGTCTTCACGAATATAATCGAGAACACGCATATCTTCGTCGAATTCTGGCAGTTCTTGTTTGAAGTGAGCAATACGAACCGTCTCACCCTTACCGATAGTGCCCCTTGTAGGCTCATAGGTACCATCAAGGATATTCATAAAGGTAGACTTACCTACACCATTGGGCCCTACAATACCGATACGGTCATGTCGCACTACATGATAGGTAAAATCCTTAATCATAGGCCTTTCATCAAAGTAAAACTCTAAATGCTCTATATCAAAGATCGTTTTTCCTAAACGCGTCTTTAATGCAATAGGATCCATTTGGTCTGGACGACGCGTTTTCTCCATATTTTTTAATTTTTCATAGCGGTCTAAACGAGCCTTTTGTTTTGTAGTTCGAGCCAAAGCGCCACGACGAACCCATTCAATTTCTCGTTTTAAAAACTGGCGGCGTTTCTCTTCTGTAGCAGCTTCCCGTGCTTCTCTATCTGCTTTCAAAGCAATGAATTCTTCGTAATTACCATCATATTGGTACATGCGTCGATTAGATAATTCCAAAATGCCATTACATACAGAATCAAGGAAGTATCTATCATGGGTACTGATTAATAGACCCCCTTGTCGGGCACTTAGATAGGACTCAAGCCAGTCGATACTATCTTCGTCTAAATGGTTTGTCGGTTCGTCTAGCAATAATAAATCGCAAGGATATAGCAGAGCTTGACCAAGTGCTAAACGGCGTTTTTGACCACCAGATAACAAGGCTACCTTTTGTTCTACATCGGGAAAGCCCAGTTTAGATAAAATAATACGAGCCTCTTGCTCTACTTGCCATCCATCTTTCTGATCCATTTGTTCTAAGGCATTCATATAGTTACGAGACAATTTAGCATCATCTCCACCAGACTCTTGCATTTGACGGTATTCACGACTAATACGTTCAAAGGCTTTTACCATTTGTAGGCGAGGATGGTCCCCATCTAGAATGGCCTCTAATAAGGTAGATTCCGCATCAAAATCAGGTGTTTGCGCCAAGTAATGGATACTCGCCTTGCCATTGCGCTCAATAGTCCCCTTATCAGCCTCCATTTGACCTGCCAAAATTTTTAAGAACGTAGATTTCCCTGTGCCATTGATGCCCACAAGACCCAGTCGTTTTTCAGTGGTAAATGTAATATTTACCTCTTTAAAAAGCAGCCTTGTGCCATACGATTTCTCTATATTTTGTAAACTAATAACGTTCATGTTATTCTCCTATTTTATAATTCTGTTACTTATTATACTACACATTACCATTGACAGTAACATTCGCCCTCAGTAGAATAAACGTAACATATATATTCATGAGGAGGTCCACATGGCGACGGATATGCTTTTAGACTTTTATGAAAGTATTAACTTTGAACTTATCGACATCGATGGGTATGACACATTATTTACTGAGCTTTTAGAAGATGGCACCTATGCAACTGTGTCCGACGACGACGGTCATATGCCAGAGGACTTGGAGACACCAATCGTATTCAATGTATACGATGATAACGACTCCTTCCAATGGAGTGTGACATTAGATGATTCCTACCAATTAAAAGATCTCTTAGATAGCGCTGAAAGCACAGACGAGTTTTTAGAAACACTACAAAGAATTAGAGAAGAACATATTGAGCAATACCAATAATACAAAAGCGATGACCTTTGGGTCATCGCTTTTTTTACTATATATCACAGTTTTATTAACCAATTACTTCTTCAGCTTGTACTAATTCCTCTTGCTTTGTAGCATCTAATATTTCAATTAAACTATTTACAATATTAGCTGCTCCATCTACATGCCATTCACGAGCGCGTTCAGACATTTGTTGTAGTCTTGGAGAGTTAATAAGAAGCGCGGTCACAACGTCTTCTAAGTTGTGAATATCGCGGGCCCAACGAGCACAGCCGCGTTGCTCTAATAGCTCTGCATTGGCCTCTTCTTGCCCTGGAATGGCATTAAAGAATACCATAGGCAAACCAATTGTAACAGCCTCCATACAAGTCAAAGCACCAGGCTTTGTAACGAGCAAGGAAGACGATTTCATGAGCTCAGAAATATTTGTAGTATAGCCATATACAGTAGTCTTTGTTTTCATAGAATCACTAAGGGTAACTAAGGATTCATAAAGAGATGTATTTTGACCGGCTACTACAGTAATTTCACCGATACCATTAACATCATCTAAATGTTTAAGTGCCGTTTCGAGGGAGCCCAAACCAAGGCCACCACCCATGACGAGTACTTTCACAGGTTCCTCTAAGCTATATTCCTCAATAGCATCACGGAAAAAGGAACGGCGCACAGGGATACCAGACACATGAATACGAGTTTCATCAATACCAGCAGATACCATTTCGGTAACCATAGACTCGGTCGCCACATAGTACGTATCAATTTGCGGATAGAGCCAAAATTGATGACTACTAAAGTCCGTCATAATCGCTACCAATGGCACATCAATATGACCTTGGCGCTTCAAAATTGACGCAGCCCCACATGGGAATGGATGGGTAAAAACCATCACATCTGGCTTCTCTTGTTGAACGAGCTTGAGCATACGACTTTTAAGAAGATAGGATAGTGCAGTTTGCAAAATAGTCCCTCGTCGCTCTCCTTTTGATACGCGATAAATCATATCATATAGCATAGGGAATACGTCGATCATCTTGATATACGTCCCCTTAATCAAATGCTCTACAGACATAGTTTCTGTATCTAAAAAGTCCACATGAGTAATCGATGCGTGTGGCTCTTTTTCTTTCCAATATTCTTCTATGGCTCTTGCGGCCTGCATATGTCCTGTCCCAATAGAGGCGGACACAATGAGAACCTTCCGTGATGTTTCGTTATTCATAGTGCACCCTTTCTCTGTGCATTATACCATAAATAGACAAAAAAAAGAGACCTCGAAAGGTCTCTTTCATATCCTTTAGGGATTATTTTTTGCGTTTTTTAGCTTTTGTAGCGTTAACTTGCTCTTTCAAACCTTTACCAGCTTTGAATGCAGGGGATTTGGAAGCAGCGATTGTGATAGTTTTACCGTTTTGTGGGTTACGGCCTTCACGAGCAGCGCGTTCACGAACTTCGAAAGTACCGAAGCCGATAACTTGTACTTTACCACCAGCAGCTAATTCTTCAGCAACTGTGTCAAATACAGCTTTTACCGCTTTCTCAGCGTCTTTTTTTGTTAATTCAGTTTTTTGTGCAACACTTGCGATTAATTCTGTTTTGTTCATGACAGAACCTCCTTAAAAATACAATACCTTAGAAGTATGCAAAACCTCTAGGCTACTTTTCCTGCACTTTAGCCTCCTCCCAAAAAGCATCCAGCTCAGCTAATGAAAAGTCTTCCCATGAGCGATCGCTTTGGTTAACACAAGCCTCTACATGTAAAAAACGCTGTCGGAACTTTGTGTTTGTGCGATTTAGTGCATTTTCACCGCTTATTTTATACCATCTGAGTAGATTAATCAAGGAAAAAAGCACATCTCCTGCCTCTTTTTCCATATTTTCTCTATCATTTTGTGCTATAGCCTCCTTGAATTCACCCATTTCTTCGGAAACTTTCGCCCAAACCGGATCGAGTTCGTCCCAGTCAAAACCTAGCTTCGCAGCCTTTTCTTGAAGCTTATAAGCGGCCACTAAAGCAGGTAAACCTTTAGACACACCATCTAATACAGATTTTTGAATATTTTTCTTTTCTTTTGCCTTTAATTCATCCCATGAATATGATTTTTCATCATTTTCAGGGTTAAAAACATGAGGATGACGACGAATCATTTTTTCAGTAACGTCATTTATTACATCTTGTAAGGTAAAATGACCCGCTTCCTCTGCTAGTTGACTATGAAAGACAACTTGTAATAATACATCCCCTAATTCTTCACGAAGATTGGGCATATCTTTATTATCAATGGCATCTACTACTTCATAGGTTTCTTCAATGAAGTAGCGTCGTAAGGATTCATGCGTTTGCTTTTGATCCCAAGGGCACCCATTAGGCGCACGTAAGGCTTTTACTACATCCACTAATGGTTGTACAGATACGGGTTCCTTAGTATTGTTCTTCATAGAGCTTTGCTTCCTCCTTATCTCGACGAGCTTGTAAACGCTTGCCAATGATTGGGAAATGATACATATCATCCTTCACAACGGCCTTAGTAAGCCACAAAGATAGTCCATACACGAATACAGCTACTACAATAGCGGCAGCTACGGCACCACCATTACCTAATAACTCTACGGTACTCACATAGATGACTTGCGTTGCGCCCCCCATGGCCATAGCAGATACTGCAATTTTCAGCAACTCTAGTTTATTAAGAACAGAACCTACATATTTCTTTACAAATATATAGTTAATAAGTGCCGCGATGGCAAAGTTTAAGTTTGTGGCCCACGCAGCACCATTGATGCCAAGTTCAATAGTTCCCGTCAATTCATAATCTAAGAACGTCTTTGCTAGTAAGCCCACAAAAATCGCTACCATTGGAATTACCGTTCTACCTAATCCCTGCAGAATACCAGCTGTAATTTGCTGCCATCCTAGAAATACAATACTTAGGCTAATAACGGCGATAACAGGCCCTGCATTAGGCGTTGCATAGATAAGCAAGGAAATAGGCGTCGCCAGTACACAAAGGCCAATACAGGCTGGAATTGTGAACATATTGGCAATCTTAATAGCCGTTCCCGCTCTCTGCACAATACGGTTAACATTACCTTGTGCATGGGCTTCAGATACAGCTGGAACTAAACTAGCAGCCAAAGAGGTGGTCAAAATGATAGGTAAACCAATGAGCGACGTAGCCATCCCTGTGAGGTAACCAAACTGCGTTGTTGCTTCATTGAGGTAATACCCAATATCCATCAAACGCTTTGGTACGATGAATGTATCGATGAGAGATACCATAGGAAGCATAATATTCGCCATAGATACAGGTATAGCAAGACTAAATAATCGTTTCACTACAGCGCTGTTACTTTCACAGATAGCGTTTGGATTCTGTTGTGAAAGCATCTGCTCACGCACGCGTCGTTGCCGATAGTAAAAGAAAATTAATACGAGTAAACCTGCTAATACACCTGGGAAGGTGGCAAAGGTAGCACCCCCAGACGCTAAATGTAAGCCTCTATCGATGAAATAGTAAGCTAAACCTACCATAGAGGATACGCGGAAAATTTGTTCAAAGATTTGGCTCGTCCCCGTAGGCACCATGTATTGGAAGCCTTGGAAATAACCTCTAAAGCAACTCAGAATCGTTACTACAAAGATGGCTGGCGATAACAACTGAATGGCTATGAGAGCTCGTGGATCTGTAATAATCTGAGTATCTATGAGCCACTGTGCACTGCCATATAAGGCCAAGCTAAATACTAAACCTAAAATAGTGAGTACTCTTAAGGATACAGAAAATACTTGTTGTACGCCCCGCATATCATCATTGGCGAGCTTTTCCGCAATCATAATAGAAATGGCTACCGGAATGCCTGCCGCAGAGATGCTGACGATAATTTGGTAGATTGGATAAGCCATCATATATAGGCCAATACCTTCACCACCAAGAACACGGGCGATAAGAACTTTACTAAACGCCCCGATGACCTTCACGATAATACCGGCTAAGGTTAAAATCATGGCACCCTGTAAAAATCGATTCATAGGCCCTCCTTAGTCGATGACTTGTGGCTCAGTGCCTTCATCACCGCTTCCGTAATGGACAAAATAGAACCTTTCATACCATTAAGACTCACATATAATGTGGCAGGCTTGGTATCTGCAAACTTCATTTTTTTCCATAAATCTTCCCGTACAGCCCCCATATCCCAGTCGGCCATTTTGGAGTCATCATGCCAATGGATCGTAAGCTGTTTATCTCTACGGACGATACTTTTAATACCAAGCAGACGTGCTTGCTCTTTAATTTGAGCAATACGCAATAATCTATCTACCGGATCTGTAGGCGTACCAAAACGATCTATCAGTTCATCTGTCATGTCATTAAGTTGTTCTTTTGATTTAATATGTAATAACCGTTGATATACAGAAATCTTACGAGCACTATCTTTAATGTACTCATCATCGATAAAGGCATCTACTTCTAAATCAATAGCTGGATCAATAGATACCTCGCGCGCTACCTCTTTATTTTGAGCCTTTGCAATCGCTTCTTCAAGCATACTTACGTACATGCCAAAGCCGACAGATGCGATATTGCCATGTTGCTGTGAACCCAATAGATTGCCTGCACCACGAATTTCTAAGTCTCGCATAGCAAGTTTGAAACCAGCACCTAGCTCCGTGAACTCTTCAATAGCTTTTAAGCGCTTTTCTGCAGCTTCTGAAAGCATTTTGTCAGGTCGATACATAAAGTATGCATAGGCCCGTCTGCGAGAGCGCCCTACGCGTCCACGCATTTGATATAGCTGAGATAAACCTAACCGATCCGCATCATAAATGATGATCGTATTGGCGTTCGGAATATCTAGACCGGTTTCGATGATACTGGTGGACAATAATACGTCGTAATGACCTTCATAGAAATCGGTCATAATTTCTTCAATTTGACGGCCCGTCATCTGACCGTGAGCAATAGCATAGCGTAAACCCGGCAACGCCGCTTCTAACAACTCACCCATGTGATTAATAGATGCCACTCGGTTATATACGAAGTAAACTTGTCCGCCCCGTGCCAATTCTCTCTTAATCGCATCTGCAACAAGGTTCATGTCATATTCCACCACATAGGTCTGAACAGGTAAACGTTCTTCAGGTGGCGTATTGATGACGGACATTTCACGAACACCTACAAGCGACATATGTAAGGTCCGTGGAATTGGTGTAGCACTCAAAGTGAGCACGTCAATATTACTAGCCCACTCTTTCCATTTTTCCTTTTGCGCTACCCCAAAACGTTGCTCCTCGTCTACAACGAGCATGCCCAAGTCTTTAAAGACAACCTTTTTGTTAAGTAGCGAATGGGTACCGATGAGAACATCAATAGAGCCGTTCTCTACACCTTTTAAAACTTGTTTCTTCTCAGCTGTACTTCGGAATCGATTAAGTACATCTACCTTTACGCCAAATGGGGCAAAGCGATTCAAGAAGGTTTGGAAATGTTGTTGCGCCAAAACGGTAGTTGGTACGAGCACCGCAACTTGCTTGCCACTCATAACAGCTTTAAAGATAGCTCTCATAGCGACTTCAGTTTTACCAAAGCCTACGTCTCCAGCTAGCAATCGGTCCATAGGAACAGGTCGCTCCATAGATTCTTTAATTTCCGCCGTAGCTTGTAATTGATCTTCCGTCTCTTCATAAGGGAATGCATCTTCAAACTCTTGCTGCCATGGTTGATCTGGCAAGAATGCAAAGCCTTCTGTAATCTCTCGTTGTGCATAGATCTCAACGAGCTTATCTGCCAAATCATCAATAGATTTTTTCGCCTTTGTAACAACCTTAGCCCAGTCACGACCACCCATCTTATGGATGCGAGGCACATCACCTTCATTGCCGATGTATTTTTGTAACTGATCTAAATTGTTTGCAGGTAAGAACAGTTTATCCGTTCCCGCATAAGCGATTTCAATATAGTCGCGATGAATACCTTCCGTTTCTATCGTTTTAAGGCCAATATACTTACCGATACCGTGCATACTATGTACAACATAGTCACCAGGGGTTAAATCCGTAAAATAATTGATTTCTTGGCCCTTTTTAGGCTTGTTGCGAAGCTTGCGCTTTTGTTGTCCATAAATATTGCCTTCTACGACAACTACTAAATGGCTATTTGGCAATTCAAAGCCGTCGGTCAATAAGCCTTGTAATATAACAACCGTATTAGGCTTAGCAATCCATTCTTCACTATGAATAAAGGCGATATTTTCTCCTTCAAGAGCTCGTTCAATGCCTTCTCGTCGTTGTTGGTTATTTAATACCAATACAACTTGATGATTTAGGCGATGCCATTGCTTAATTTCATCTGTTAATAAAGGAATTTGACGCTCAAAGCTCGTCATCGTCTTCCCTTGAATACCAATAGGGTTAAATCCAGTAAGACCAATAGAGCGTTGTTGCATAAATGTAAAAGCCACTTGAGTCGTCGCTTCTACAGTGCGCTGTAATTCACTCCAGTCACAATGATTTTTACGATGTGTAGGATCTTCCTTGAGGAACTTCTTTAACGCTTCTTGAATACGTCCTGGCTCATCGTAAATGAGGAGACCATCCTTTACATACGATAATAAGGTACTATCTGCATCGCTTTTACCAAGGAAGAAAGGCGTCACCGTATAAGAATCAATTTGTCCAATAGACCGTTGATTCTCTACAGAGAAAAATCGCAAGGTATCGATTTCATCCCCAAAGAATTCTATACGTATGGGATTATCGCTATTAACAGGATAGATATCTAATATATCGCCACGCACGGCAAAATGACCACGTTGTTCCACCTGGTCTACCCGCTCATATCCAATTGTGACAAGTTGTTCAAGCGCTGTATCACGCTCAATCGTATCATTTAAAGCAAAATGTAGCGATTGTCCTTTTAAATATTGTGGAGATACAACGTATTGTGTAACCTCCTCTGCATTAGCAATAACCACAGCTGGCTCCTGCCATGCTAGAAGGGCTAATGCACGCATCTGTGCACCTTGGTCTTCAAGGCTACGAGCCACCGTCGTAAAGTCTACATGATCTGTGATAGGAAATGAGAGGACTGGAACATTAGGCATGAAAAAAGCTAAGTCCCGTTCCCACATCTCTTTATGGTCCTTATCATGGACTACGATAACTACAGGCTTTGTAAGTCCTGTAGTAAATGCTTGGTTTAAGAGGAAACTCTTTTGAGAACCACTAAGACCATATATAACTGACTTTCCTTTCCGCTGAAATGCGTTTAGCCCATCCACAAAGGATGGGTTCTGTGAAAGCAGCTTAGTTAATGTATTATCCATACTGCACCATATAGTATTACTATGATTGTATTAATTAAATAGTTCTAACTCATTTATTATAACATATAACCTAGTAGTTAAGCTTCTAGACCGCTCTATATATAATAGTAAAAATGCGATAACAGATATAGTTATAGTTATAGTTATGGTTATGGTTATGGTTATAGTTATAGTTATAGTTATTTTTATATCCGTTTTGAATACCTAATTTTAGGCAAAAAAAATAGCACCTCTAAAGGTGCAATAAAGTTGGTGCGGGAGAAGGGACTTGAACCCCCACGCCGTAAGGCGCCAGATCCTAAGTCTGGTGCGTCTGCCAATTCCGCCACTCCCGCGTCTCAACTGAAATAATAATATCATGTATAGAATTCATCGTCAATCATTTTTTTATAATTAACTTAAATTTCATGTATCTCATAAAATAAAAAAGGACTTAAAATAAAAAGAGACTGACCCAGAATCCGAACTACTAGAATCCTGGGTCAGCCTCTTTTTTAGGATGATGATGAATAAATGCATGCCCTACATTTACCATAAAATATATTAACAGTCATAACGTATGTCATGCTGGTAATACCAAAAGGTATAATCCACCATGACCATAGCACGACATTAAGATCGTAAGAACTATAATCTAAATACCGAAATAATATATTTAGAACGTATAGAACTAAAAAATCCTTTTTACGGGTACGTAAAAAGGAGCTATTAACTTCTCCTCCCTATCTCTCGTAGGTCAAATGGTGAATGTTGAATAGGCAGTTCTCCTGACTCGGCTTCATCGCTCATCTAGCCTTCCCAGTTTCCCAGTGACTTAATTTAGACTCGCTCGACCATACAGTGGCGGGACCGTGCTGGCATTTAACCAGCTTCTCTATTATGCTTTTCAGCACCTATTCCCAAATATGATGTTTTCTATGAGTTAATATTAACACCGCTAACGTATTAAGTCAATTTATTTTTGTAATTTTATTAACTTCATCTTTTATTCATCTATTGCCATATATCATATTTTTAATTACAATATAATAGTATCTATAAATAGGAGGAATCTATGTATATCGGAGATTTCATTAAACAATATCGCGACTCCAATGGAGTATCCATTGAAGACTTTGCAAATAAAGCAGGGTTAACTACCACTGAAATTGAAGTATTAGAGAAAAATGTACAAGACGACGGTACTGTAGTACCCGTAGCAATGCGCCAAATCAAAGGTATTGCAGCCGCTATGGATGTACCTATGCCTATGATCATGGCACAGATTCCTTCTGATCAAGAATTAGTTGTACATGTTGTGGCAGAGACTGATCAGCCACATGCAAAGTAGTATAAAGGAGATTTTATGACACCTGATGTATTAGCACTTTTACAAGGCTTAACAGAGCAGCAAAAAAACTATGTATTATCTGCTCAAGCGCGTCAAAAAGAAACAGGTATGGCCTACCTATTCTGGTTCGTCCTTGGCGTACATTATTTCTATTTAAACAAACCATTTATTAATATTATCTATTGGCTTACAGCTGGTGGCTTAGGTATTTGGATGATAATCGACTTATTCCGCATTCCAGGCATGGTTAAAGATCGTAATAAGGCTATCATTAAAGAAGCTATTGAAGAAGCTAAAAAGCTATATCCTGAGGTGCAATAATGAAAAGATTTTTATTAATTGCTGCGGCTTTCACTATCTTAGGTATCCTCCCCTCACAAGCAGTTAATATTGCTGATTTAGAGAATGCACGAGGCTATGCCTATTTATATCGTATGAACGGCCAAAATTATTATGCTGAACAACGCGTTAAAGTTATTGCCGGTGAAGGTAATAAATTTGAAATTATAGGTCGTACCTATAGTCATCAAGGAGCTCAATATTATATGACAGAGTATATTAACCATTATTACTTTGATCAAGACAACGATACAATTCAATGGGTTCAAGACCAACGTAATATTATTGACGCTCGTACCGGTAAAGTATTACGTGAAGAAAAACGTAATAAAGCTAAATTAATTACCTTAAAACCAGATACATATGGTTATATGCAAGCCATCTATTGGCGTGACCTTGCTGTTGCAGCTGGTCAGCTTAAATAAGCCAACGATAGACGGATTTCTAGTTATAATAGTTTCTGTATAAAAATCTACATACAACAAAGGACTCTACGCATAAAAATGTAGAGTCCTTTTATTATACAGTTAATAGAAATAGGGTTATAGGACAAAAAGTGTGTGTGACTAATCCCAATAAGTTGGAAAATCTGTA
>OBRJ01000185.1_pt1 | contig 55503 bp, 50 predicted proteins | sample 1494831 | NCBI WGS metagenome assembly OBRJ01 (sample SAMEA3360658, study PRJEB22359) | human gut metagenome | biome: ENVO:urban biome; feature: ENVO:human-associated habitat; material: ENVO:feces | place: Bangladesh | collected 2011
TGACTGCGCCGGACAGGTAACGCTTGCCAGCCAGCGTAATGACCTGACGAGGATCATAACAGAGAGCCAGCGGCACATCTTCGCTGATGCTGTAGCAGGAATCAGTTTCATCAAAGCAAGGCAGGTAACTGCGAACATTCGCCAGCGGAGTGATGGTCAGTTCGACCTCCGGGGCAATCACGGCGGCGTAAACTTCATCATCGCCGAGCTGCCGCTCCAGCACATCGCTCATCTTGTTGAAGAAGTCGGTCACAGCATTGTCCATGTGGTTGATTTTCTGGTTCATGGCTTCGATGGTCTTTGCGGTCTTGAGATCAATGGTAGTGTTCATAGTGCTTTTTCTCCTAATTTTTGCAAAAAAGAAAGACCCGGTTGGGTCTTACATTCAAAATGTGTGTTAGCGTTCATTCTGCCGATGCTGTTTGCGTTGCCACTGATCCAGCAGCTTGATGATGGTGTCCTCCATCTGTTTCGGGGTGTAGCTGCGGGGAAAGTATTTCCGCAGGGTGTCGTTTTTGATGACCACCTTGTCCAGCTCGTCCTTTTTTTCTTCTCCCATGACAGCAAAGGCAACATCATACGAAAAGTGCCCTTCCTGCGCCAGCTTTTTAAGCCGCTGCGCTTGGGAAAGGGACGGTGCATTCTGGGTGTCGTTCATCGCTTCTAAAAAATCCCGCTGTTGGCTTTCGTCCAGATAGGACAACTCCACAGCGGGATTGAAGGCAATTTTCTTTTCGTCTACCATGTCCAGCAATTCGGGAATAAGGTTGGTCAGGCGGATAAAACGCTGGACGGTTTTATATCCCTCGCCAGCATCTTCCGCAACCCGTTCAATGGACAACTTCGACTTCTGGACAATTTGTCCAGAAGTTAAATCCGACCTAGCACCTTGATTTTTTATTGCTTCCAGCTTCATTTTGTAGGCGAAAGCTCTTTCACTGGGCAAGATGTTTTCACGTTGGAGATTGCTGTCCACCATGAGCAAAACTGCGGCATCATCATCCATCTGACGGACGATGACAGGCAGGGCATCCAGCCCAGCAAGCTGTGCAGCGTGCTGACGGCGGTGCCCAGAGATGATCTCGTAGCCACCTTCCGGGCGTGGGCGAGCAATCAGTGGAGACAGCACACCGTACTGCTCTACGCTCTCTACGGTGCGCTGCATGGATTCATCGTCCAAAACCTTAAAGGGGTGGTTTTTGAAAGGAAACAGCTCTCCAATGGGGATTTGCTGCACCTGCTCTCGCTGCTGCTCCTGTCGTGATTCCTCGGTGGAGAAAATGTCATCTGCCCCTTTCAGCGACACGTTTAAGCTGCCTTTCGACATTCGCCATCACCTCCTTCGTCAGAGAGCGGTAGGCTTCTGCCACCTTGCCTTTGGGGTCGTGCTGGAAAATGCTCTTGCCCACGGCACTGATCTCCGCAGCACGGACAGACCGCGGAATGGTCTGGTCGAACACTTTAATCTTGCTGCCGTAGGCACCTCGAATCAGGTTGTCGATTTGCTGTCCATAGTTGGTGCGGCTGTCGGTCATGGTCAGCAGGATGCCCTCGATTTTCAGCTTCGGGTTGATCTGCCGCCGGACTTTCTGCACGGTCTGCAAAAGCTGTTCCAGACCCTTTGCGGAAAGATACTGCGCCTGCACGGGAATCAGGGTGGTGTCGGCTGCTGCCAGTGCATTCACGGTCAGCATCCCAAGGGAAGGGGTGCAGTCCAGCAGAATAAAGTCGTATTCGTGCTTTGCACCTTCCAGCACCTGCTTGAGCATCTTTTCCCGGTTCATGCAGTTGACAAGGGAAACTTCCAGCCCTGCCAGTTCGATGTTGGCTGGAATCAGGTCAACGCCCTCCGCATGGTGCAGAACGCCCTCGCCGGGCGGAATACTCTGGTCGTTCATGGCTTTTGCCATCAGGGTGGAAAGGGTCGTGGGCAGTTCATCGGGCTGTTGCCAGCCCATGCTGATGGTCAAACTGCCCTGCGGGTCAGCGTCCACCAACAGGACCTTCTTGCCCTCCATCGCCAGCCCGATGCCCAGATTTTCACAGGTAGTGGTCTTGCCGGTGCCGCCTTTCTGATTGACAACGGCAATCGTGGTACATTTCTTTGCGATAAAATCACCTCCTTGGGGAACCGTGCGCAAAGTCATGGTTCGTTCGATTTTGATAGGTCAGCTGCATCGTGGTCGGTGCGTTGTACAGAGAAGCAAGCAGATATTGTTTCATGTTACGGATTGGGCTGCTGTTCTCTGCAAGGCACTTCAGCACAAAGCGAATATGGTCGGCGTTCAGCTTCATAAACCGGCTGCGTACCACCTCGGCAGGCTTATCGTCCCCGGCAATGTGCAGCAGCTTGCGGTTGGTGGCACAGGTGTCCACCAGCAAATCCACGATTTGGTAGATAGTATCCTCATCATCCGGGCAGAGCCGGAGCAGAAGATCCACCTCCAAAGAATGAGAAAAATATTCTTCCAGTTGTTCACGTTCGCTCATCCAGTCGTTTTCATCGGAATAGATAGGATCAGTATCGCTTATCTCTGTATTATTTCTCTCAGTCTTATTACATCGTAGTTTGGCCGGGTCTTGAAGCGTATTCTGGACGGTTCCAGAATCGTCATTATCACGATTCAAGTAGGGCGTTTTTGACGATTCTGACGAAAAATTCTTTACATAGATGAGATCGGGCTTGCCCAGCCCCCTCCGTTTGCGTTCAATCAGGCCGTACTCTTCCAGTTCTCGCAGCAGCTTGGTTGCCTTTTTATCGGCACAGCCCAGTGAATCCTGCACCTCTTGTACGGTATAGATGATGAACACCCGCCCAGCTTTGTCCAACCAACCATTCCGGGCTGACAGGCTCATGCGGTCAAGCAGGATACCGTACAGCGTTTTGGCATCTGTGGTAAGCGGTTGGAAGCGGCTGTCCTGAAACAACAGCTTGGGAATCCGGTAGAAGGAGAACAGTTCGCTGGACTGCCCATAGAAGTAATCAAGGTCTGCGGTTCTTGTCGGCTTTCTTTCGGGCATAGAGAATATCCCATTTTTCAGGTGTGGAACGGAACACATTGACCTGCTTCTTATAAGGGCAGTGGGCGTACAGGCAGGTGCGGAACTTGAAATCGGGCCGGTAGTACGGACACAGCTTGCAGCTGTCCGGGGCACGGTCAGAACCTTCGCCAGCGGCGATCACATGGTGCATGGAGTGCTGAACATGGCGCAGAGCTTCGTTTCGCTTGTGGCTCACTTGGCATCACCTCGTTTCTCCAGCGGTGCCATCAGGTCTTTGTAGCAGGGAACCAGCACACAGGGCTTTGCCCGCTTGTAGGGGCACCCTTCGCACTTGCTGGGGCCTTTGGGCGGCTCGATCAGATAGTAGCAGTTCTCTTTGCCGAGAACGCAGCCTTTCTTTCGATTCTTCCAGAAGAAGCAGTGCCGGCAATCTGCCGGGCGGGAAGCATGGTAGCGGATACCGTCCATCGTGACGGTCAGAACTTTTTTCATCGGTAAACCCTCCTTTGGTGGATTCGGGAAGTTCGGCCCGAAAACAAAAAAGCGCGTTCCTCTTTCTGTTCCGAGAGAACAGCGAGTGAACGCGCTATGTATGGAGAAAAGTGTTTTGCACGGTTTTGGGCTGGAATGTGGAAAATAGATTTACACAGTTTATCTTGTATTTACATGGATTTACAGGAAAGCGGCTACCAATTTTAGCAGAGAGCCGGAAAACGGAGTTCAAAAGGTGCTTTATGGGGCTTCATTAGCTGGAAACCTGATTTTATTAGCTGAAACCGAAAATTCTGCTAATGGCATTAGCTGGCTAATTTTGGTGATAGGTTCAAAATGAAAAATGCGAAGATCGTCTTTCACATGGAAAAATGACCTTCGCATTTTCTTAAAGGGATACCCCAGACAGGATTCGAACCTGCGGTCTCCTCCTTAGGAGGGAGGCGCTTTATCCAGCTAAGCTACTGAGGCATATTATGTATTATCGTTGATTTTTGACTTTTCTGCACTTTGTATGGAATGCTTTTCACAACGAAGTGACCGACTGCGTTGCAACCGGAACGGTGTTAAACTTGTTGCATCAAAAATTGTTGAGAAAACTTCGATTCCCGGTCTTGCTTTTGATTAGAGCAATCACTTCTGCCCCCAAGGTATCAGGTTGACCGAATTCTTAGGAGGCGGACGCTCTATCCAGCTGAGCTACGGAGACATGGGTCTGCATCCTTGGGGGCAGACCGACCCCCAAAACGCAGTACCTTATTATAATACCGCAACCGGGCTGTAAAATCAAGTTGAACCTGCGGGCAAAATGGTGTATGCTATAAGGGAATGCAAAGCGGCTGCGTGCTGCGCAGGGAGGATGCTATGGAAAAGATAAAAAATATCCGCAAAAAGCTGCGGCACCAGAGGTCGGTCCGGCGGAGAAAGCTGGGACTGAGCACCCCGACCCAGATCATCTGCGTCAGCTTTATTATCGTGATCGCGCTGGGCACGCTGCTGCTCACTTTGCCCATTGCCAGCAGGCACGGACGGCTGGACGTGCTCAACGCCATGTTCACAGCCACCAGCGCCACCTGCGTCACCGGTCTGGTGGTGCGGGATACATGGTCGCAGTTCACATGGTTCGGGCAGGCGGTGGTGCTGCTGCTCATTCAGGTGGGCGGCCTTGGCCTTGTTACCCTTACCAGCTTTTTTGCGCTGGCCATGCGCCGGCGTATGGGCTTCCGAGATCTGCGCTTGCTGGGCGAGAGCGTCTCGGCAGACGGCTACGATCAAGCCAAAAGCGTGCTGAAGATCGTGGTGGGGCTGGCAGCGATGTTTGAAGGCATCGGCATTCTGCTGCTGATGTTCGCCTTTGTGCCGCAGTTCGGGCTGGAGGGTGTCTGGATCAGCGTGTTCACTGCCATTTCGGCCTTCTGCAATGCGGGCTTCGACCTGTTCGGACGGTTCGGCGCCTACTCCTCGCTGGTGCCCTATGTCAACAACTACTATGTGCAGGCGGTGATCATATTCATGATCATCTCCGGCGGTCTGGGCTTTATGGTCTGGGTGGAACTGTGCCAGTGGTACAAAAAACGCCGCCTGTCCTTGCACGCCAAGGTGGTGCTGTCCTTCTCGGTGATCTTATGGCTGGGCGGCGCGCTGGGGCTGGGACTGATGGAGTGGAACAACCCCGCCACGCTGGGCGAGCTGTCGGTTCCCGGCAAGGTGATGGCTTCGCTGTTCCAGTCAGTATCCACCCGTACCGCCGGCATGAACACTGTGGATCTGGCCTCCTGCGGCACCCTGAGCAAGCTGCTCATGAGCGTGCTGCAATTCATCGGCGCAGCGCCCGGCTCTACCGGCGGCGGTGTGAAGGTGACCACCTTCGCGGTCATCATCCTGACCATCCGCAGCGTGGCGCAGGGGCGCGACGATTGCGTGATCGCGGACCATCATATCGAGTCCAAGACCGTCTACCGTGCGCTGACCATTATCGTGTTGGGCGCTGTGGCGGTCATCGGCTCGGCTATCGTGGTGTACTACAACACCTCGGACGCGGTGTCGGTGGTGGATGCCATCTTCGAGTCCTGCTCGGCCTTTGGCACGGTGGGACTTTCCGTGGGCGTGACCAGCCAGCTGAATAACGGGGCAAAGATCCTGTATATGCTGGTCATGTTCATGGGCCGTGTAGGCCCGGTGGCCTTTGCCATGAGCCTGACCGCCAAACCGGACGACAACAAGCGCAAGATCATGCCGGTGGGGCATATCAATGTAGGTTAAATGAAAAAGCGGCGGCTGCACAAAGCACTGTGCGGCCGCCGTTTTTGATGTTAAACGATTTTGAATGGCCTCCGCGTGCGCTTTGGCCATATTTTAAGGAAGATTATTTTTTACTTCGGGCTGACGGAGCGTCTGCGGAGCTTGTCGGGGCAGAGCCCCTCCATCTGCTAATGCAGACCGCTCTGCCGCTTAAAAGCCCCACTGGGGCTTTCATTGCTGCGCAAACGCGGACGCTCCGTCAGCCCATTTTCACGGAAAGGATTTTGACTAAAGCAATGTCGGACAGCCCGAAGGCTGCCCGACATTGCTTTTTTACAGGAGACTTTACAGCCCTATTCTGTTATATCTAAAAATAAATTACTCTGCGTACAGGGAGATAATATTCAGCACGATCTCGGTGCAGCGGTCCATCCGCTCCACGGTGGTGCACTCGCACACGCCGTGGAAGTTGAAGCCGCCGGTGCCTAGATTGGGGCAGGGCAGACCCATCCAGCTCAGGGTAGCGCCATCGGTGCCGCCGCGCACGGGTACCTCCACCGGCTCCAGACCGGCCATGCGCACAGCCTTGCGGGCAGTCTCGATGAGGTGGAAGTGGGGCTTGATCTTTTCCAGCATATTGCGGTAGCTGTCCTTGATCTCCACTTCCACGGTGCCTGCGCCGTACTTGCCGTTCAGGTAATCGGCAATATCCTGCATATTGTCCTTTTTGAACTGCAGCTTGGCGGCATCGTGGTCGCGCAGAATGTAGCCCAGCTTTGCGGTGGTAACGTCGCCGTACATCTGGCACAGGTGGTAGAAGCCCTGACGCCCCTCAGTGGTCTCAGGACGTGCCATTACGGGCAGAGCGCCGTGGAACTCCATGGCAACGTTGGAGGCATTGATCATGGTGTCCTTGGCGGAGCCGGGGTGCACCGAGAAGCCGTGGATGGTCACGGTGGCAGCAGCGGCGTTGAAGTTCTCGTACTCGATGTCACCGGCATCGCCGCCGTCCACTGTGTAGGCAAAGTCTGCACCAAAGCCGGGGATATCGAACAGGTCGGCACCCTCGCCGATCTCCTCATCCGGGGTAAAGCCGATGCACAGCTTGCCGTGGGGGCGACCCTCGCGGATGACGGTCTCCACAGCGGTCATGATCTCAGCCACACCGGCTTTGTCGTCTGCACCCAGCAGGGTGGTGCCGTCGGTGGTGATGAGGGTCTCGCCCTTCATGGAGGCAAGGAAGGGGAAGGCGGAGACCTTCATCACCTTGCCGGTGGCGGGCAGCACCACATCGCCGCCGTCATAGTTCTCGTGCAGGATGGGGTTCACGTTCTCGCCGCTGGCATCCGGGGCGGTGTCCATGTGGGCAATCAGACCCAGTGCGGGCTTTTCCTCGCAGCCGGGGGTGGCGGGCAGGGAACCGTAGACGTAGCAGTGCTCGTCCACACGGGCATCCTCCACGCCCAAAGCCTTCAGTTCCTCCACCAGCTTGTGAGCCAGATCAAACTCCCGCGCAGCGGAAGGATGGGTACCGGACTCCGGGTCCGAGGTGGTGTAGACCTTGACGTAATCAAGCAGTCGTTCATAGGCGCGCATAACAAAGCACACTCCTTTAGCAGTATTAAAGGATCACAGCCTGCGATCCATCTCCTATCATACCCTGTTTTTCCTGTTTTGACAACCTTTTTTGCACACTTGGGACAGAAAGCGCAGCTTCAACAACAAAATGAACAAAATTCACCTCGAAAAAGCTGTCCTCCACCCGCAAACGTGCTACAATAAAGGCATACTTATAAAGGTGCAGGCGCTCGCTGCAGGACGTGCTGCACAGGCACGCATTTTAGTAAAGAAGGATCGGAAGGAGAATTTTATGGCAGTCAAAGTGTTTTTCTACACCCTGCGCCCCTACGATGAGCAGGGTATTCTGGAGGAGCTGGCAAAGCAGCGGGGCATCGAGTACGGCTATACCGAGGCGTATCCCACCATGGAGAACGCCCAGCTGGCCGCAGGCTACGATGCGGTATCGCTGACCCCCTGTGATATGAGCGCACCCATGCTGCAGCGCTTTCACGACCTTGGGGTAAAGGCGGTCTGCTGCCGCTCCATCGGCTACGACCATGTGGACCTGGAAAAGGCCCGGGAGCTGGGCATGAAGGTGTCCAACGTGGATTATCCCCCCAATGGCGTGGCGAACTTTGCCATTATGCTGATGCTGATGAGCCTGCGCAAGGCGGGGCACATCCTCAAGCGGGGCGAGCTGCAGGACTACTCCCTGAAGGGCAAGATCGGCCGTGATATCTCCAACTGCACCGTGGGCGTTATCGGCACGGGGCGCATCGGGCAGACCGTGCTGAAGCACCTGTCCGGTTTTGGCTGCGAGCTGCTGGCTTACGACCTGTACCAGAACGACGAGGTGAAGAAGATCGCAAAGTATGTGCCGCTGGAGACCCTGCTTGCCGAGAGCGATGTTATCACCCTGCACACCAACGCTACCGAGGAGAACCACCACCTGCTCAACGCCGAGGCCTTTGCCAAGATGAAGCCCGGCGTGACCATCGTGAACACCGCCCGCGGCAAGCTGATCGACAGCGACGCTCTGCTGGCTGCGTTGGAAAGCGGGCAGGTGGGTGCTGCCGGTCTGGACGTGCTGGAAAACGAGAACGGCCTGTACTACTACGACCGCATGGGCGATGTGATCCCCAATCCGGAGCTGGCTGCTCTGCGCGCCATGCCCAACGTGATCCTGACCGACCACACAGCCTTCTACACCTACGAGGACGTAAAGAGCATGGTGCGCGGCGTGCTGGAAAGCGCCGCCGCCTTTGCCGAAGGCTCGCCCACCCGGCATGATGTGACCGACCGCTGAGAAACCATAAAATGCAAAAATCGGACAGACTGCGGTCTGTCCGATTTTTGTGCTATTTATCCATAGTATCCCAACGCAAATTGGTGCTCAGCCCAGACACACACCCATGCGGCGTGCCACGCTCAGCAGCTCGCAGTTCTCGGGCACATTGCGGGTCTTACCGGCAATGTCTGCCAGACGGTTCTCAGTCACCCGGCGGTTCACCATGGCTACGGTCACGCCGTAGCGCTCCACCTCCACCAGCTGTGCGGCATAGCTGCCGAACTGGGTGGCCAGCACACGGTCGTAGGCGCTGGGGCTGCCGCCGCGCTGCATGTGACCCGGGATGCACACACGGGTCTCCATGCCGGTCTTTTTCTGCACGGCCTGTGCAATGCGGTTGGTGGCGGTGGTGCCAAGGCCGGCCTCGGCACGCTTGGCCATCCAGTCCTTGCGCTTCATGCGGGCTTCCTCGGTGTTGATGGCACCCTCGGCCACGGCAAGGATGGAGAAGTTGGAGCCCTTCTTGGCGCGGCGCTCCACGGCCTCGCATACGCGGTCGATATCGTAGGGCAGCTCCGGCAGCAGAATGATGTCTGCACCACCGGCAATGCCGGAGTACAGGGTAAGCCAGCCGGCCTTGTTGCCCATGATCTCGATGCACATCACACGGCTGTGGCTGCCGGCGGTGGTGTGAATGCGGTCGATGACGTCCGTGGCGATATCCACAGCGGTGTGGAAGCCGAAGGTCACATCGGTGCCGTAGATATCGTTGTCAATGGTCTTGGGCAGGCCGATGATGTTCAGCCCTTCCTGCGAAAGCAGGTTGGCGGTCTTGTGGGTGCCGTTGCCGCCCAGACACAGCAGACAGTCCAGCTTTGCCGCCTTGTAGGTCTTTTTCATGGCGGCGACCTTATCAATGTTGTCGTCTTCCACCACACGCATCAGCTTGAAGGGGGTGCGCTTGGTGCCCAGAATGGTGCCGCCTAAGGTCAGGATGCCGCGGAAGTCGTCCTCGTTCATCTCACGGTAGTCGCCGTTGATCAGGCCGCTGTAACCGTTTGCGATGCCCACGATCTCCACATTATCCCCCATGCGGGCGTACAGTGCTTTTGCAACGCCGCGGATGGTGGCGTTCAGGCCCGGGCAATCGCCGCCGGAAGTAAGGATACCAACACGTTTTTTCATTCAAATACCCTCTTTCATTATCATTCAGGCAAAGCCGAACGGTCCGGCAAAGGGTGCCGGGCTGACCGGGATCCTACCTCTTTATAGTATTAGAGTATTCCGAAAGGGGAGTGCTGTCAAGAGAAAAACCAAAAATTTACAAGCCTGTGTGCAACGGAAAGCTGCTGTAAAAACTTTTACAGAAAAACTGAAAAAATGGTTGACAAGCGGCCCGCTGGCGTGTATAATATCCCTTGTCAGCGATGCACGATGCGGCTGACAAAACCGAATATTGGGGATTTGCATAGTGGTAGTGCGGTAGACTCTGACTCTACTTGTGGGAGTTCGATTCTCTCATCCCCAACCAGACCGCAGCCCATTGGGTTGCGGTATTTTCGGGGCATAGCGCAGTTGGTAGCGCGCCTCGTTCGGGACGAGGAGGCCGTGGGTTCAAATCCCGCTGCTCCGACCAAAAAGACCAGTACACATTTGTGTACTGGTCTTTTTTTTTGCTTTTGCGCGAACAGGCTGTAAAAACAAGTGGCTCGGAAACGCCGACAGGCGTTTCTGAGCCACTAATATTATATCGTTTCCAGCAGTGCGGGCAGCTGGGCAAGGTCGTCGATGACATAGGGGCTGGCCTTTTCCAGCCGGGCGCGGGACTGATGTCCGCCGGTGTACAGCACACAAGTTGCACCAATGGCAGCAGCCACCGCGGCGTCGTGGTCGGTGTCGCCGACCATCACACAAGCCGCCGGGTCGATGCCGGTGCGGCGCAGATAGTCGGTGCCAAGCTGCACCTTGCTTACGCCGTAAATGTCCGCAAGGCCGAGCAACTCGGTAAAAAAGCCTTGCAGACCCCGGGCGGATACCTGCTCGATCAGGTAATCACGGCGGGAGGCAGAAAGCACAGCCTGCTGCCAGCCCATGCTGGCCAGCGTTTGCAGGGTGTCAACGGCGTGTGCCGTTACAGCGCAGCCGGGCACACCGGCGTTGTAATGCTCCATAAAGCGGGCGGCAAGCTCCGGGTAGGGGTGCCGCGCAAAGTCGAACCCGGCACAGCGGTAGTAGTCCTCGATGGGAAAGCCGAACAGCTCCCGGTAGGCAGCCAGATCGTATCGCTGGGGGTAGCCGTGGGTCTCCAGCATCCAGTTCAGGCAGCTGTGGGTAAAATCCACATCGTCCATCAGGGTACCGTTCCAGTCCCAGAAGATCATACCGTTTGGCTGCATGGAAACCTCCTTGTGTTATTCCGTCACAAACACCTTGCGCAGCGCGGCGTTGCTCTCAATCAGCTTTACCAGCACAACGCCCAGCACCGTGCAGCTGATCAGCTCACCGATGCCCACCGAGATGCCGTTGGTGATGCAGGCCAGCCAGATGGGTGCGCTGGACGTGGGATCCGGGAACATGACGGCAATCTCAATGCCGATGATCACGGCGTTGAACAGCACCGGGGGCAGGCTGGCAGCAATGGCCAGACCCTTGAAGCGCACATTGCGCAGCTTGTAGGTGACAAGGCAGGCCAGCAGGGTGGCCAGTGTGCCAAAGATCACATCCACGATGGTGGAGCCCAGCAGGTTTGCAAGGAAGCAGCCCAGCACAACACCCACGATGTACTCGGCACCGAACACGGGCAGCAGGCACAGAGCCTCGGCCACGCGCACCTGCACAGCACCATAGGAAAGGGGCTGCAATGCCAGACACAGCACCACATAGATGGCAGCCACTACACCGCAGTGCACCAGCTTACGGACGGAAGAATTCTGATTCATGATAATACTCCAGCGGTTTGATTTTGACCGCACAGGAACCGCCAGCTCCTGTGGGTTTTGCCCGGCGCCGCTCGAGTGGTGCCGGGGAGCCTAAAATCCTAAGTTGCTCTAAAGGAGCCGTGAAAAAACACAGCACAAGGGAGTATATCATAATTTTGGGCGGATTGCAATGAATTATTGCAGAATTGGGAACAGATGTAGGGTTTGGCTTGGACCCTTCCGGTAAAAAAGAGGTTTCGAAAAGCCCGCAGGCTTTTCGAAACCTCAAAGTAAAAATAGAATTACCGCTGAATATGGCCAAAGCGCAGCGGCGGCCATTTCGGATAGTTTTACCCTCTGGGGTGGCCGGTGTAAACCAGCGCCACAGTGTCGGGGCCGGTGTTGGCAGAGACCACGCCGCCCAGCTCAAACACGGCCAGCGGCGGCTTGCCAAAGGCCTTGCGGCAGGCCTTTTCCAGATCTGCGGCCTGCGGGATGTTGGTGTGGCCGATCATATACTCAAAGTCCTCCACATCCCCGGCGCGCTTCTGGCACAGGTCTACCATAGCGGGCACGACCTTATCATCGCCGCGCACCTTGGCCTCTACCTTGGTCTTGCCGTCAATCAAGGTAATGATGGGACGGATGCCCATCAGCTCGCCCATGACGGCTGCGGCGGCGGAGATGCGGCCGCTCTTTTTCATCTGTCTCAGGCTGTAAGGCCCCAGCACGACCTCCATGCAGTTCATCTGCCGCTCAAACTCGTGGATGACGTGGCGGATCTCTGCGCCGTTTTGCAGCTTGCGTGCCATCTCGCACAGATACCAGCCGAACACCATAGAGTAAGTGTGGGGGTCCAGCAGATGGATGTTCAGATGATGCTCCGGGCGATCCTCCCGCAGCATCCCCTGTGCCATCAGGGCGTTGTTGTAGGTGGAGGAGCCGGACTTGTTGATGGGCACATGGATGACATCGGTGTAGCCCTCGTCCACATACTGGCAGTATTTTTCACAGAACTGGATGGGGGTGATAGCGGCGGTAGAGGGCACACCCTTTGCCGCGCGCATCTTATCGTAGAATTCGGTGTTGGTGCAGTCCACACGCTCAACATAGTCCACATCATCCAGCAGGATGTGGAAGCTCATGATATCAATGCCGTATTTTTCGGCCATCTCCTGCGGGATATCGCAGGAGGAATCGGTCAGGATCGCGATCTTGCTCATAGTGTCCCTCATTTCCATTCATAATCTCGTAGGTGGCCGTGATCCAGCAGCTCCGGGAAATCCCACTGCCGCAGCACCTCGTATACGCCCACCGCCACGCTGTTGGAAAGGTTCAGGCTGCGGCAGGTGTCCCGCATGGGCATGCGGATGCAGTGCTCCTGATTTTCCGCAAGCAGCGCTTCCGGCAGACCGGCATCCTCGCGGCCAAATACCAGATAAGCTCCGTCCGGGTACTGCACATCGGTGTAGCGCTGGGGCGCCTTGGTAGTAAAGTAGTAGTAGGGGCCGCTGTTGCGGGCAAAAAAGTCCGCAAGGCCGTCGTAATAGGTGATGTCCAGATAGTGCCAGTAGTCCAGCCCGGCATGCTTGAGCTTTTTGTCGTCAATGGCAAAGCCCATGGGCCCCACCAGATGCAGACGGCAGGCGGTGCAAGCACAGGTGCGCGCCACGTTGCCGGTGTTCTGGGGGATGCGGGGCTCTACCAGAACGATATTCAAAGTTGGTTTGTCCATCATAAGATGCCCTCCGGTTCCTCCCGCAGGGGGCACAGGCGGGGCAGCAGCGGCTCGAACCACACGCCGAAGCGGGTGTCCTGCGTGCAGGGCGTGCCCTGAATGGCCAGCGAAACAAATTCCGCTGCATTATCGGCGGCGGCGCTCAGGGCATTGCCCTGCAGCAGCGAGCCGATGAGCACAGCGCCGTACAGATCCCCCGTGCCGGGGAAGCTGCGGCTGATGTGCAGCTTTTTGATGACGAAGCGGTCTGCGCCGGTACCGGCACAGCCGATGTACTTGCCCAGCGGCAGGCCGGTGACCACCGCGTTGGGGGCCAGCGGCTGCAAAGCATCTGCCAGAGCCTGCGCAGCGGCATCGTCTAGCTGCTCGGTGACGGGCTGCTGCTGCAAAAGCAGCTGCGCTTCGGTATAGTTGGGCAAGATCAGATCCGCCGCACGGCACAGGCTGCGGATGCGCTCGACTAGCGCCGGGGTAACGGTGGAATAGGGCTTGCCGTTATCGCCCATCACAGGGTCAACCACCTTGTAGGCGGCAGGCCACAGGGCAAAGGCTTTTTCAGCCAGCGCTACCTGTGCTTCGCCGCCCAGATAGCCGGTATAGATACAATCAAATTGCAGCTCCAGTGCCTGATAGTGCTCCAGCGCGGCCATGCCGTAGGCACTGCCGTCCAGCCGGGCGGGGGTGCCAAGGCCGCCGGTGTGGGTGGAGAGCACCACCGTGGGCAGTGCCACCGGCTGGAAGCCCATGACCGACAGCACGGGCAGGATCACCGCAAGGCTGCACCGGCCCACGCCGGACAAGTCGTGGATGCAAAGGATCTTTTTGGGTTCAACGGGTTTTTGCAAATAGGAAAACCTCCTTGCTGAAAAGCCGCGCACAGCGGCCTATAAAAAGCATCATGCAACAGTATACCACAAATTGCAGCATAAAAAAAGCGTATACCAGATTCTTTTACGGAAATAATAGCACTGCAAGCCCTGTCATGACAGGCTGAAAGGAGAAATTCAGAATGAAACAGCGAGAAAATTCCGCCGCAAGCATGGTGGTGGGCATGGCCGCCGGTGCAGCCCTCGGGGCTGCCGGTGCCATGATGGCCACCCAGAGCAAGCGCCAGATGCGCCGCAACGTGCGCAAGGTGATGAAGGGTGCGGAAAATGCGGTGATGCAGCTGGATAAGATGGCCACCGACTTTGTGGAAAAGCACATCGACTGCTGAACAGCAAAAAGCGCCGTCCCGGATGGAACGGCGCTTTTGATATCGTGCGTCTTATTTTGCCCAGATGCACATCCGGGCGGTGGTGTTGATCTCGCCCAGCAGGCTCAGATCCATCTGGATGTTGCAGGTCACGGTCAGCGACTTGTTTACATCACTGCCGGTCAGCACTGAGCCGGGCAGGTTTTTGATGGTCAGAATGCCGGTGCCCTTTTCGATCTCGCCGGTCAGGGTGCCGGTGTAGGTCACATCGCCGATGGTCAGGCCGGACAGGTAGCCGGTCACATTGAGCTTGGTCACCTGCTTGACGGGCAGTGTCAGGGTGTAGGTACCGTTGGACTGGCGGGTAAGGGTGGCCTCACGGTCAGAATCAATGCCGGAGTTGGCCATGGATTCCTTGTCGGACTTTTCCTTCCAGAATTTGACCCCCACGGGGGTATTCGCGGCGGCAGAAGCGCCCAGCGTGAGCACACAGAACATCAGCAGCGTCAGCAGGGCAGCGCCGGTACGTTTTAAGGCAGTAGTCATGTTTTTATCCTTTCTGCCGCAATTGCGGCATGGCGAAACAGAGTATATGATGCCCCATAAGGTACTGATTTGTCAATGCTAACATAACATGACCGGACGGCCTTGTCAATGTGCCTTGGCAATCTTTCACAAAAATGTTTCGAATCCATCACAAAATGTGGAAAGTATGATAAAAAAGGACGCTGCGACGATGCAGCGTCCTTTTGAATGGTTACGTTATAGCGGCTCAGACCTCAAAGTTGGGGTCATCCTTCAGCATGTGGATGTTGGACATAAAGGCGCTCTGCTCGGGATCGGTGAACTCGGCATCCTTCACATACTTGTTCAGCACAGCTGCGGTGCGCACGGGGTCGGCAATGGTACCGGCACCGCCGATGCAGCCGCCGGGGCAGCCCATGCCCTCCAGCAGGTAGCCGTTGTACTTACCGGCCTTGGCCAGCATCAGCAGCTTCTTGCAGTCGGCCAGACCCTGTGCGGAGGCGATCTTCACCTCCATGTCGGGACGCCATTCCTTGATCTTGTCGGCAACGGCCTTGGCAACGCCGCCGGACTGTGCAAAGCCGCGGCCGGCAGCAGAAGCGTAGCACAGATCCATCTCGGCGGGATCCACTTCCAGACTGTCCAGATCCAGATCCTTTGCCTCAATGATACCGGCCAGCTCCTCAAAGGTCAGCACGAAGTCCACGTCGGAGCGGACGGTGCGGCGGGAGGCCTCCAGCTTCTTGGCGGCGCAGGGTCCGATGAAGCACATACGGGCATCGGGGTCGGCCTGCTTCATCATGCGGGCGGTGAACACCATGGGGGTCATGGTCATGGAGATGTTCTTGGCAAGGCCGGGGAAGGCAGTCTTTGCCATCATGCTCCATGCCGGGCAGCAGGAGGTAGCCATGAAGTCCAGCTTCTCGGGCACTTCCTCAAGGAAGTCGTGTGCCTCGTCCACGGTGCACAGGTCGGCGCCGATGGCAACCTCCACCACATCGCAGAAGCCGATGGCCTTCAAGGCAGCCTTCAGCTTGCCGGTGGAAGCCAGAGAGGGGAACTGGTTGATAAAGGCGGGAGCGACCAGCGCATAGATGCGGTCGCCGCGGTTGAAGCCCTGAATGAGCTGATAGATCTGACCCTTGTCGGCAATGGCACCGAAGGGGCAGTTCACCAGACACTGACCGCAGGAGACGCATTTGCTGTAATCGATCTCGGCACGGCCCAGCTCGTCAGAGTGGATAGCGCCCATGCCGCAGGCAGCGGCGCAGGGACGCTCGGTCTTGACGATGGCGTTGTAGGGGCAGACGGTGACGCAGCGGCCGCACTTGATGCACTTGTCCTGATCGATGGTGGAACGGCCGCTCTCCCAAGTAATGGCCTTCTTGGGGCACACTTCCATACAGGGGTGTGCAAGGCAGCCCTGACACAGGTCAGACACCTTGACCAGCTTTTCCGGGCAGCGGTTGCAAGCAAACTTGATCACGTTGACCAGCGGGGGATCATAGTACTTATCGGCGATGGAGGCGTCCTCCAGACCGGAGACCACGCTGTTGTGCTCGTCCATGCGGCGGGTGGGCAGACCCATAGCCAGACGCACGCGCTCCTCAACGATAGCGCGCTCCAGGAAGATATCCTTGCGCAGCTTGCCCTCCTCACCGGGGATGATGGTATAGGGGATCTTGCGCATCAGGTGGTTGGCCTGCTCGCCCTTGACGTTGGCGTAAGCCATGCGGGCGACCTCGGTAAACACCTGACGGCGAATCTGGATGACCGTAGTATTGATTCCTCTGAAACTCATTCCAATCTCTCCTTGCTCAGAAACAGCCAAAAAACGGAGCCGCCTGCCCTGTGTGCAGAGCATAAAAACGGCGCTATACGGGCGCGGATGGTACCGTGCTGGTTGCTTACAGCACGCCGGACCCGATGAATCCATCTTCATTTTAACATAAAGACGTGCGTATGAAAAGGGCAAAACACAAAATTTGTTAAAAATTTATTGTATTCATGCGGATGCACAGAATGTACAAGTAAAATGAAAAATTTTCAGCAAAGTGCTGCGCGCACCCGCTCGCCGTCGTAGCGGCCCAGCTTTACCCGCACGATCTGCCCGCTCTCGCACCCGGGGGCGGAGACCACCACCGGGATGTACAGCCGGGTGTAGCCGGTAAACAGCGTGCCGGACAGGGGCGTTTCCAGCAGCACCTCGTCCTCGGTGCCCTCAAAGGCGGCCAGCGTCTCGCGGCGCACCTGCTCGGCTACGGCGTTCATGCGGCGGCTGCGCTCCTGCTTTTCCCGCTCGTGGATCTGATCCGGGAAATCATAAGCCGGGGTGCCGCTGCGACGGGAGTAGGGGAACACATGCACTTTGAGGAAACCGATCTTTTTCAGAAATTCGCAGCTTTCCTCAAAGTCGTCTGCTGTCTCGCCGGGAAAGCCGCAGATACAGTCGGTGGTAAAGCTGACCGGACGGCTGCCGTAGGCGGCGCGGATCTGCTCCACCACCTGTGCGTACTCCTGCGCGGTGTACACCCGGCGCATCCGGCGCAGGGTGGCGGTGCAGCCGCTCTGCAGGCTCAGGTGGAACTGCGGGCAAAGCTTGTCCACCGCCGCTAAGCGAGAGATGAACGCCGGGGTGAGCATATCGGGGTCAAGGCTGCCCAGACGGATGCGCTCGATGCCCGGCACCTGTGCGCATTTTTCCACCAGCTCCACAAGGTTTGTGCCGGTGTCCAGCCCGTAGCTGGGCAGGGAGATGGCGCTGAGCACCACCTCGCGGTAGCCCGCAGCAGCCAGCTGGCGCAGCTCGGCCAGAATGCTCTCCTCGGCACGGCTGCGCACCGGCCCGCGGGCGCGGGGGATGACGCAGTAGGCGCACTGCCGGTTACAGCCGTCCTCTACCTTGATAAAGGCGCGGGTGTGGGTCTCGAACCGCTCCACCGGCAGCTCCTCGAACTGCTCGCCGCGCTGGTGCGGGGCAATGGCTACGATGCGCTCGTGGCCGTCCAGCAGCTTTTGTACGTTCTCCAAGATGGCCTTGCGGTCGCCGTTGCCGCACACAAGGTCGGCTTCCATAAACTGCGCGGCCTCCTCCGGGAAGGCCTGCGGGTAGCAGCCGGTCAGCACCGTCACCGCACCCGGATTCTCGCGCTTTTTGCGGCGCAGCCACTTGCGGCTTTTCTGGTCGCCGAAGTTGGTCACGGTGCAGCTGTTCACAATGAACACATCAGCTGCCTCGCCTTCCTGCGCAATGGTAAAGCCGTTGGCGCGGAACAGCTGTTCCAGCGCGCCGGTCTCGTTCAGGTTGACCTTGCAGCCCAAGGTATAAAAACAAACTCGCATGAGAGGGGTTCCTTTCCACAAAATGGGATAAAAATAGGGTTTACTCTTCATTATATAACAAAACAACGGCAGCACGCAAGACCGGAATTGTACCGCCCGGCGGCAGAGGGTGGAAAAACGGCAGCAAAAAGGGGATGGACAAATGTCCATCCCCGGGAAAACCAGAATATCAGCCCTTGTAGCCAAGCAGCGCAATGGTAACCTTGCCATCTACGACGGTCAGGTTGTTGGGATAATCCTTATCGATCTCAAGAGTAGCAGTATTGTACGGCGGGTAGTTCAGCTTGCCCTTGACCAGCTCCAATGCCGTCTCTTCGGGAATCTTCGTCACGCCCTTGGGGAAGCTGTGCTTGCCGGAGCTGACGCTCTTGCCGTTAACAAATACTTCGTAATCGACCTCGACCATGGCAACCTTGACGGCGATGATCAGACTCTCCTTGCCGGTCTTCTCGTCCTTGATGAAGGTGAGAGAATTCGGGTAGCTGCTGTCAACGGTCACGTCAGCACCGCGGTAGTCCTCGGGACCGTACTTCTTGACCAGATCCAGAGCCAGATTGATGTTGCCCTTTACAAAGTTGACTGCAATGCGAGGCTGAGTTGTACGCAAAACCTCAGTATAGGTTTTGCCATCATCCATGCTGCCCATGATCACCAGTTCGATATTATCAAACCAGGAGCAGCCAGTCAGCATAGAAGCACCGGCGGTGGCAACCGCAGTAGCGCCAGCCAGCTTGAGGAAAGAACGGCGAGAAATCGTGCTCATAAAAATCCCTCCAAAATAAAATCAATACATCCAAAATGCAGGAAATCTCCTGTTAAGCATAGCATACCGCAAAATAAAGCGTTTTGCAACAGATGCGTTCACACTTTGTATATAAATGCTGAATTTACGCGCCAAAACTGAACAAACTGACCAGCGGCATACCGGCGCGGGCGGCGGCATACACTGCAAAAAGAGAGTTTGCGCGGGGAGGTATGAGGAATGGAACGGAGAAATCTGGCACTGCTGTGCACGGGGGTGGTCTGCTTCTGGCTGTTTGCGCTGGCCTTTGGCACGGCACAGGGCAAGGGGCTGCGCATTCAACCGGCGGTGCAAACGCAGGCGGAACCGGCAGTGCAGACCCTGACAGTCACCCCGCCGCAGCTTACTCTGCCCTGCCGCGCGGCGATCCTCATTGACCAGACCAGCGGCACGGTGCTTTACGAGATGAATGCAGACCAGACTATGCCCATCGCCTCCATTACCAAGGTGATGACCCTGCTGCTCACCTTTGAGGCGGTGCACGCCGGGCGGCTGACGATGGACACCGCCGTGCCGGTCAGCGAGCACGCCTACCACATGGGCGGCAGCCAAATCTGGCTGGAGCCCGGGGAGCAGTTCACGCTGGACGAGATGCTCAAGGCCATCTGTGTGTCCTCGGCCAATGACGCAGCGGTGGCGGTGGCAGAGCTGGTGGGCGGCAGCGAGCCTGCCTTTGTGCAGCAGATGAACGCCCGCGCCGCAGAGCTGGGCATGGAACACACCACTTTCCGCAACGCCTGCGGGCTGGACACCGAGGGACATCTTTCCACCGCACGGGATGTGGCCATCATGAGCCGCACCATCCTGAACACCTGCCCGGAGGTGCTGCACTATACCGGCATCTGGACGGACACCCTGCGGGGCGGGCAGACCCAGCTGGTGAACACCAATAAGCTGCTGCGGCGTTACAACGGCATCACCGGGCTCAAGACCGGCACCACCGGCGGGGCGGGGGTGTGCATTACCGCCAGCGCCACCCGGGACGGGCTGAATCTCATCGCCGTGGTGCTGGGTGCACCTTCCAGTAAGGAACGGTTCGAAGCCGCCACCACCCTGCTGGACTACGGCTTTGCGGCTTACCGCGCCGCACCGGTGCCCCTGCCGCAGGAGCGTCCACTGCAATTAAAGGTAAAGGGCAGCACGGAGGAAACTGTTCCGCTGGATTACGCTGCTCTGCCGCAGACCGCGTTGCTGCCCGCCGAGAGCGCCGGACAGCTGACCGTGCAGCTGGAATTGCCCGACACGCTGGAAGCCCCGGTGACCCGGGGGCAGACGGTGGGCAAGGCGCAGCTGTTGTGCGGCGAAGCAGTGCAGGGGGAGTACCCGGTGTGCGCCGCCGCCGATGCGCCCCGCATGGATTTTGACACCGCCTTGCAGCTGCTGTGGGACAGCCTGCGGGGTGTCGCAGCCTGACCCTGTGCCGAAAAAGGCGCTTCAGCGCACAAAAGTGCGCCGGACGCCCGGCGGGACTGTTGGATACCTGAACAAATCTGGATGAAGAAACAAAAAAACACTATTAAAATTGTATGAAATCTAAGGAATTTGACCTTGACTTTACCCGGAGGGAACGGTACACTTATACCAAGATATTTCCTCGCAGGGCAAAGGCCCGGCAGATCGTTTGGAGGTTTTAATAAAATGAGTGTCGCACTGAACACGAAACACCTCTCCAGCTTCATCAGCGAAGAGGAATATGCAGCCATCTACCCGCAGGTAGAAGCCGCCCACAAGCAGCTGGAAGCCAAGAACGGCCCCGGCAGCGATTTTCTGGGCTGGATGACCCTGCCCCGGGATTATGACAAGGAAGAGTTCGCCCGCATCAAGGCAGCTGCTGCCAAGATCCGCGAGGACTCTGACGTTCTGGTCGTGGCCGGCATCGGCGGCAGCTATCTGGGCGCACGCGCTGTTGTGGAGGCCGTTAAGGGCATGTACCACAACGAGCTGGAGGATGGTCTGAAGATCTACTTCTGCGGCAACAGCATCAGCCCCACCTACCTGAACAATATCATCAGCCTGTGCAAGGGCAAGCGCTTCTCCATCAACGTCATCTCCAAGTCCGGCACCACCACCGAGACCTCTCTGGCCTTCCGTGTGCTGCGCGAGCTGCTGGAAAAGGAGATGGGCGTGGAGGAAGCCAACAAGCGCATCTACGCCACTACCGACCGTGCCAAGGGCACTTTGAAGCAGCTGGCTGACGCACAGGGCTGGCCTACCTTTGTAGTTCCCGATGACGTGGGCGGCCGCTACTCCGTGCTGAGCGCCGTGGGTCTGCTGCCCATCGCCGCTGCCGGCATCGACATCGACGCTCTGATGCAGGGCGCTGCCGATGCTATGGAGCGCTTCTCCGTGCTGAGCCCCGACAACGATGCTTATAAGTACGCCGCCATCCGCAACATCCTGTACCGCAAGGGCAAGGCTGTGGAGATCCTGGAGTGCTACGAGCCGGACTTCACCCTGATGAACGAGTGGTACAAGCAGCTGTTCGGCGAGAGCGAGGGCAAGGACAACAAGGGTCTGCTCCCCGCAAGCTGCATCTTCTCTACCGACCTGCACTCCATGGGTCAGTTCATTCAGGAAGGTGCCCGCATCATGTTCGAGACTATCGTGGACGTGAAGAAGCCCGCACAGGATCTGTTCATCGACCCGCTGGAGGGCAATTTTGACGGCCTGAACTTCCTTGCAAACCAGAACATGAGCGTGGTCAACCGCAAGGCTATGGAAGGCACCATTCTGGCACACACCGACGGCGGCGTGCCCGAGGTGCTGATCGAGATGGACGACCTGTCTGCTTATAATGTGGGCTACCTGATCTACTTCTTCTGGCGTGCCTGCGCCTGCAGCGGCTATCTGCTGAGCGTGAACCCCTTCAACCAGCCCGGTGTGGAAAGCTACAAGAAGAATATGTTCGCCCTGCTGGGCAAGCCCGGCTACGAGGGCCTGACCGCAGAGCTGGAGGCAAAGCTGAAGTAAAAGCTGAACGTAAAAAAATGATCTCCCGCCGCAAGGCGTGGAAAATACAGGAGGACTGAACTATGATTAAACTGATTGTTGGTACCAAGGGCTCCGGCAAGACCAAGGCTATGATCGACCAGATCAACGACGCGGTCAAGACCTCCAAAGGCAACGTGGTCGTCGTGGAAAAGGGCATGAAGCTCACCTACGACATCGCTCCTGCAGCACGTCTGATCGATCTGGACGAGTACAAGATCTCCGGCGGCGAAATGCTGTACGGCTTTGTGGCCGGCCTGATGGCAAGCAACTACGACATCACCGACCTGTACATTGACGGCATCCTGAAGGTGCTGGATCACGATATCAACCGTCTGGGCGTTGTGCTGGACGAGATGGCAGCCATTGCCGGCGACAGCGTCAAGGTCACCGTGACCGTCAGCGCAGACGAGGCCGCACTGCCCCACGATGTGAAGAAGTACCTGTAATTTGATAAAAGAACAGGACTAAAAGCTTTTCCAACAGGCAGAAGACCGGAGAAAAATAAATTTTTTCGGTTTTCTGCCTGTTTTGGTGTTGACAAAGGGTTGCTTTGGCGCTATACTAACAAAGCAGCCTTTTCAGAGGTGTACTATGCAATTTGACCTGAGAAAGTTTATCACAGCCGGCGCAAAACCGTACCATGCAGAGTTTCAGTGTGATTTGTCTGCATACGATTATGCCGGTGCAAGGATCCCGCAGCCGGTCACAGCCGTCTTTGACGCACAGACCGATGGCGACGAGGTCCAGATAACGTTGCGGGCAAAGGCATCGGTGCACGGAGAGTGCGCCCGCTGTCTGGACCCGGTCACCCGGGAAGAGACAGTCGATACGGAGTGGATCGTCAAGGAGCGGGATCTGGATGACCCGGATTTCGATCTTCCGCTGGACGAAAAAGGACATTTGGACGTGGACGAATGGCTCAATCAGGAGTTTATGTTCCAGATCCCCACGGTGCTGCTTTGCAGCCCCGACTGCGCCGGGCTTTGCCCGCAGTGCGGTAAGAAAAAGGCGGAATGCACCTGCCCACCGGCAGAGCAGACCGATGCCCCCGTAGACACTAGGCTCGCGATCCTTAAATCACTGCTGAACAGATAAACCCATCAAGGAGGTGCAAAAATATGGCAGTACCTAAGAGACATCTTTCCAAGGCCCGCCGCGACAAGCGTCGCAGCAATGTTTGGAAGCTGGAGGCCCCCGCACTGGTGAAGTGCAGCAACTGCGGCTCTCTGAAGCTCCCCCACCAGGCATGTGGCAACTGCGGTTACTACAAGGGCGAGGAAGTCATCAAGAAGGCCTAATTTGCGCGTAATTGGTGGCATAATGGTGTTATGTACAGAAGGGGAGGGCGCAAAGCCTTCCCCTTCTTGTGCTTTCAAGGAGGTGGATGCAGATGGCGATTCGGATCGAGCAGGTGGATGCCGGCAGCGAGGCCGAGGCTCTTGGCCTTGCCCCCGGTGACGAGCTGCTGAGCGTGGACGACAACGAGCTGAACGACACGCTGGATTACGATTTTTATACCGACAGCAGCAGCTTCCACCTGAAAGCCCGGGTAGCGGACGGCATCCGGGAGTGGGAGGTGCAGCGGCCGCAGCGCGGCCCCTTTGGCTGCGGGTTCAAGACCTATCTGGGCGATGCAAAGCATTCCTGCTCCAACCACTGTATGTTCTGCTTCATCGACCAGCTGCCTCCCGGTATGCGCGAGAGCCTGTATTTTAAGGATGATGACGAACGGCTGAGCTTTTTGTTCGGCAACTACATCACCATGACCAATATGCAGGATCACGAGATCGACCGCATCATCAAGATGCACATCTCGCCTATCAACATCTCGGTGCACACCACCAACCCCCAGCTACGGGTGCGCATGCTGGCCAATAAGCGCGGCGGCGAGGTGCTCAAGTATCTGCCCCGTCTGGTGGAGGGCGGCATTGCCGTCAACTGCCAGCTGGTGCTCTGCCGCGGCGTGAACGATGGCGACGAGCTGCGCCGCACCCTTGCCGACCTGCTGGAGCTGACCCCCATGGTGCAAAGCATTGCAGCCGTGCCCTGCGGCATTACGGATTACCGCAAAAATCTGTACCCGCAGGTGCCCTACGATGCAAAGACCAGTGCTGAGGTCATCGACATTATGGAAGAATTCGGTGATGAATGCAAGCGCCGCCACGGCAAGCGCATCATCTACCCCAGCGATGAATGGTACCTCAAGGCAGGCCGCCCCATCCCCGCGGCGGCGTTCTACGAGGACTACGACCAGCTGGAAAACGGCGTGGGCATGCTACGCCTGTTCGAGGAAGAATTTCTGGCCGAGCTGGACAAGCCCCACCGGATCTATGGCACCAAGGAGCTGGACGTGGTCACCGGCACCATGGCAGCGCCCCTTATTACCCGCATGATGGAGGAGCTGCACCGGCAGTACCCCATGATCACTGTGCACGTCCACACCATTCAGAACCGCTTTTTCGGCGGCAATGTGGGGGTGACCGGCCTGATCACTGCTACCGACATCATCGCCCAGTGTGCTGGCAAGCTTGCTACAAAAACGCTGGGCATCCCGGCTGTGATGCTGCGGGAGGAAAAGGACACCTTCCTGGATGATATCACGGTAGAGCAGCTGGGGGAGCGGCTGGGCGTAAAAGTGGAGGTGCTGCCCACGGCAGGCGGGGACGAAGCCCGCGCCCTGCTGCGCAGCGGCCTGCACATTGCCCGCAGAAGAAAGAGCGGCAGCTGATAACGCCATTTTTATTGTATTTTACCCCTTTTAAGAAAGGAGGAGACCCCATGAGCAAACCGATCGTAGCAGTGGTGGGACGCCCCAACGTGGGCAAATCCACCCTGTTCAACAAGCTGTGCGGCCAGCGCCTTGCCATTGTGGAGGATACCCCGGGCATTACCCGCGACCGCATTTTCGCCAACTGCGAGTGGAACGGCCACGAGTTTTTGCTGGTGGATACCGGCGGCATCGAGCCAAAGGCTACCGAGGGCATTCTGGCGCACATGCGCGAGCAGGCGCAGATCGCCATTGACACCGCCGACTGCATCATCATGGTCACGGACGTGCGCAACGGCCTGACCGCAGCGGACGAGGATGTGGCGCACATGCTGCGCCGCAGCCACAAGCCCATTATTCTTGCCGTGAACAAGTGCGACAAGGTGGGCGAGGCTCCCATGGAGCTGTACGAGTTCTACAACCTCGGTTTTGACGAGGTGATGCCCATTTCTTCCGTGCACGGTCACGGCACGGGTGATCTGCTGGATGCCGTGTGCGCCCATCTGGACTTCAGTGAGACCGTGGTGGAGGAGGACCGTATCCCTGTTGCCATCATCGGTCGCCCCAACGTGGGCAAGTCCAGCCTGACCAACCGCATTCTGGGCGAGAACCGCATGATCGTGGCCAACGAGGCCGGCACCACCCGTGATGCCATCGACACCCCGGTGGACAACGCCTACGGCAAGTTCATCTTTACCGATACCGCAGGTCTGCGCAAGCGCAGCAACATCAGCGATGGTCTGGAGCGCTACATGGTGGTGCGTGCACTGGCTGCTGTGGAGCGCAGCCGCGTGGCGCTGATCCTTGTGGATGCCACCGTCGGCTTTACCGAGCAGGACAGCAAGGTGGCTGGCTACGCCCACGAGCAGGGCAAGGCCTGCATCATTGTGGTGAATAAGTGGGATGCCGTGGAAGGCAAGGAAACCAACACCATGGAGCTGCAGCGCCGCGGCTATGCCGAGTGCTTTAGCTTTATGGGCTACGCACCCATTATCTTCATCTCTGCCCAGACCGGCTACAACGTGAACAAGCTGATGCAGCTGATCCGGGATGTGGACGCCGAGAACGGTGCCCGCGTGCCCACCGGCGTGCTGAACGAGATGCTGGCCCGTGCTACCGCCCGGATGCAGCCCCCCAGCGACAAGGGCCGCCGCCTGAAGATCTACTACCTGACGCAGGCCTCTACCCGTCCCCCCACGTTCGTGGCCTTCGTCAACGCAAAGCACCTGTTCCACTTCAGCTATCAGCGGTATCTCATCAACCAGATCCGCGAAAACTTTGGTCTGGAGCATACGCCCATCCGTCTGGTCGTGCGGGAGCGCGGCTCCGGCGAGGTGGGTGCCAAGGACGTATAACACGTCAGGGAGGCTCAGATGATGAAATCTGTTCTCATCGCGGTGGTGTCCGCTGTGCAGGCGTATCTGCTGGGCAGCATCGACACCGGTATCCTCGTCAGCAAGTTTTTGTACCACGATGACGTGCGCAAGTACGGCAGCGGCGCTGCCGGCATGACCAATATGCTGCGCACCTTCGGCAAAAAGGCGGCAGCGCTTACCGCCTTTGGTGATGTGCTCAAGGGCGTGCTGGCGGTGTGCATCGGCCGCTGGCTGTTCACCCTGATGCCGGAAAGCACCACGCTCTCGCCGTATCTTGCGGTGTACCTTGCCGCCATCTTTGCCATTATCGGCCATTTGAAGCCCCTGTATTTCGGCTTCAAGGGCGGCAAGGGCGTGCTGGTGGCGGGCGGCACCATTCTGGCCATCCAGCCGGTGCTGATCCCCTTTCTGGCGGTCATCTTTCTGGCCTGCCTGCTGCCCACCGGCATGGTGTCACTGGGCAGTGTGACCATGGCGGCACTTTACCCGGTGCTCACCATCCTGTACGGCGTGTTCCGGGGCTATTCTGCCGCCGACCTTACTGTGTGCACCATCGGCTCGGTGATCATGGGTGCGATGGTCATTTACATGCACCGCTCCAACATCCAGCGCATCCGCGAGGGCAAGGAGTACCGCTTTGGCCGTCACGGCAAAAAACAGGATAAATAACACAAAAATAAAGACCACCCCGCAGCAGCCGTTTACCGGCCACTGCGGGGTGGTCTTTTGTGTATGATTATTCCTTTGTCTCGGTCTCTTCCTCAGGCTTTGCTTCGGAATGCCGCCGACGGAACCAGTCGGCGGGAATGCCGCTCTGGGCGGGGGTAAGGTCCGGCGCGGGATGACCGTCCGGCAGATGTGCACCAAAGGCCGGGACAAAGAAGAACTTGCGCACGATGAAGATCAGCGCGATGGCGCCCACGCTGAGCAGGTTCTCTACGGCGGAATCGTGTCCCACCACCAGATGGCGGGCAATGGCGTAAAGCAGCACCTCAAGGCTGCTGCCGGGGCTGTGCTTGGCCAGCATCTTGATGAACTCAATGCCGATCACGATATCCAAGCTGCGCTCCAGAAAAGTGCGGATCTCCGCCTCGTTGCCATCGAACAGCAGGCCGGGCATCCAGCGGATGAGCGGCACAACGCTGAGCAGCAGGCCGATCAGTACCAGCCCGGACAACAGCACCTCCAGCAGACTGGAAGCCTGAATAATGCGGTTGCGCAGGGAGGTGCGCCAGTGGCTTTCTACCGGGTGAGAGGGATATTCCATAGTAAGACCTTCCTTTCGGCATTCTGCTGCATAAAGATCGACAAAATCCTGCCTTTATTGTAGCAGACGAGAGAAGGTCTGTCAATTTCAATCCACGATGGTGACGGTGGTCTGCGGGCCGACGGCCACATAGCCGGACTTTTTGATGCAGTCCTGCCCGGCGTCGGTGTCCAGCCAGTCATACAGGATGCGCTCCGGGCTGTCTGCGGCGGCATCCGGGTGGATGACCGCGTAAAAATCGTTGCACAGGGGGTAGCTGCCATCGGCAAGGGTGTCGTTGCTGGGGGTCACACCGTCCACCGCCAGCAGCCGCAGCCCGGGCTTAGAGTACATCTGGTCGATGTAGTAATACACGGAAAAACCGATGGCGTTGGCGCTGTTGTTGTAATCGGCAATGCTGTCCACTAGCTCGCCCATGGCGGCGGGAGCCAGCTCAGAGGGCGGGGTCATCAGTTCACCGCCCTGAATGAGTAGCTTTTTGAACAGGGTCTGACTGCCGGAGTCCTCGCCGCGCTGGAAGGCTACGATCTCCTGATCCTTGCCGCCCACATCCTTCCAGTTGGTGATCTTCCCGGCGTAGATGTCCCGCAGCTGCTGCTGGCTAAGCGCCTGCACCGGGTTATCCTCGTTGACGATGAACACCAGTGCGTCCACCCCGATGGGCTTTTGCTCCAGCTCCACATTGGCCTCTTGCAGCTCTTCCTTTACATAGTCCGGCGCTTCGTACACCACCAGCATCCGGGTGGTGGTGTCGTACAGACCAAAGTTCTCCCATGCGTAGGCGGTGGTGCTCACGGTGATGCTGCTGCGGGCTTCCTCCAAGTCCATGCCAGTGGCATCGGCCAGCATCTGCGCCATCAGCGGAATGCAGGCGGTGCTGCCGTCCAGCGGGGGAAACTCCTCCACAGTCAGAAACGGCGCTGCCTGCTGCACAGTAGAGGAAGCAGCAGAGGATGCAGGCTGTTCTACCACAGAGGAAGCGGTGCTGCCGGAGGGAGCATCCGTGCCCTTGCAGGCGGTCAGTACCCCGGCAGCGGAGCAGGCAGCCAGCCCCAGCAGAAAGCTGCGGCGGGAAATTTTAGAGTTTTTCATAAAAAAGCCCTCCTAACTCAATAGCCGTAACTCGGTTCATCGTCCGCAGTGGCAGACGAGAAAATGCTCTGACAGTACAGCCAGTTGCCGCTTGTGTCCATCCAGCCCACATAGAAGCCCCGCTGTGCAGCAAACACATGGTCGGGCAGGGCGTTCAGGCTGTTAGAATAGTACCCGGTGCAGCCGGAAAGTCCCTGCAGCACCACCTTGCCGTCTGCGTCCAGCACATCGTATACGTTGCCGTAGGCGCTGCCCGCAGCGGCGCGGCTGCCGTAGAACATGGGTCTGCCGTTGGGGTCGGTGGTCAGGTAGTTGACGTAGCTGTACTTGCCCTGCAGGGCGGTCAGGTCACTGACAAGTCCTTGCGGGCCGTACAGCCGGGTGGCGGTGGTCTCGTAGCGGTCGTTATCCTGCAATTCCAGCCAGACATAGCCGCTGCCGCAGTTGCTCATCCGTACCCGCTGCTGGTGCTCCACCGGCTCTACGGTGGTGTCGGTCAGCAGCTTGCCGTTATCCTTGCTGTACACCCGCAGGCTGCCGTCCAGTGCGTAGACGGCTATGGTGCTGTCGGTGGCGTCCACATCATACAGCGGGGTCTTTGCGCCTGTCTCCAGATCATAGAGCTCGTAGCCGTGATCCTCGCCGCTGTGCCATGTTATCACATAGCCCGGGAAATATTGACTGGGCTGTTCGTCAAAAGCGGCGATCAGTCCGCGGTCCTCGGTGGTCATATCCCGCAGCTCGTACCGGCCGTCGCCGGTGGAAAAGCTGGCAAGCCCGCCCGGATAGACCTGTAAAAAGCCTGTGCACTGCTCGCCGGTCAGGACGTTGTACAAAATCTGGTCAGTGGTTTCTTCCCCGGTGGCAACATCCAGCTCCACCCAGTCGCTCAGGGTGTCGCTGTCGTAGAAAAGGCGGTAGGCCGAAGCGGCATCGGCGCGGTAGACGGTGGTGCCGTCCTTTTCCTGCACCACCACCCAGCGGTTCTGCTGGTAGTCGGTATCCCAGTCGTAATCGTCCAGCCCCTCCGGGCGGGCGTAGCAGCTGAACACCAGCTTATCCCCGCATAGGGTGCAGCTGTATGCGCCCTTCGGCACCGGCAGTGCTGCACCGGTGGCAAGGTCGATGACCTGACAGGTGCCATAGCCGGACTCCGGGACGTATCCGCCATCGATCAGGCGGCTCTCCTGCAGCACCAGCAGGCCGTTTTGCAGAGTGGCGCTCTGCTCGCCCTCAAAGGACATCACTTCGGTGCCGGTCTTATCGTACAGGGCGGTGCGGCGTCCGCCCCGGCCGGTGGGGTCGGACCAGCTGCGCAGCCAGTAGTCTGCGGTGCCGGTAGCGCTGTCCTCCACCAGCGAGACGTTCTCGCTGCGGGCAGACTGATGCAGCGGGGTGCTGCCGCACAGGACGGTGGTGCTGCTCCCGGAACGGCCATAGCAGTACAGCACCCGCAGACGGCCATCGTTCAGCACGGCGGGGTCGTACAGGGGCTTGCCGCTGTCGTCCGTGGGCACGGAAACGGCAGAGCTGGCAGCGCCCGGCACGCCGGTGGCGGGCGGCAGCAGGGCACAGCCGCAGCCTAAAGTAAGGGCAAGGGCTGCGCAGACCGCCCCGCAGCCGATACGCAAGACAACACGCTTCATAAAAAACACTCCTTTGCAAAAAAACAGGGAGGAAAATTTTTCCGTTCACTCAGAATACGAAATAGCCGCATTTTTCATTGCAGAGTTTGCAGAAAAAATGCGGCTAAAAACGGTTACAATTGCATTACAGCTGTGCCGGGGCATGGGACGCTTCTGCCTTGTCCATCTGCTCCAGCTGCCGCAGAAAGGCCAGCAAAAAGGGCAGAGAAATGAAGAAGGTGAGCGCATCCGCAATGGGCTGGCAGAGCTCCACGCCCACAAGACCCAGCACCCGGGGCAGTACAAGGATCAGCGGGATAAAGCACACGCCCTGCCGGCAGCAGGCCAGAAAGGTGGCACGCCCGGCCTTGCCCACGCTCTGGAAGGTCATGTTGGTCACCACGATCACCGGCTGTAAAAGGATGGCAAAGCACTGGTAACGGAAGGCGGGCAGCGCCACGGCGGTGACTTCCGGGTCGTCCCGGAACAGGCGGATCAAAGTCTCATCGTTCCACCAGCACACCGCGATCAGCACCACCAGCAGCAGAAAGGCGGCTTTCAGGGTAAAGATGGCAGCCTGCCGTACCCGGTGGTATTTGCGTGCGCCGTAGTTGAAGGACGCCACCGGCTGCAAGCCCTGTCCCACGCCGATGGCCACCGAGAGGATGAACATAAAAATGCGGGACACGATGCTCATGCCCGCCACGGCGGCATCGCCGTAGCTGCGGGCGGCAATGTTCAGCAGCATCCCGCCGATGCTGTTCAGCCCCTGACGGCCAAAGCTGGGCGCGCCGCCTGCAAGGATCTGCAAAAACTCGCGCGGCTCCCGGGTGACGGCAGAAAGCCGGAACTGGCTGACCGTTTTGCCCCGCAGGAACATATACAGCAGAATGCCAAAGCTGATGGTCTGGCTGAGGGCGGTGGCAATGCCGGCACCGGCAGTGCCCAGCCCTAAAGCGAACATGAACAGCGGGTCCAGCGCGATGTTCAGAAGTCCGCCGGTGACCAGCCCGACCATGGCAAGGTTCGCCTTGCCCTCATACCGCAGAATGTTGTTCATCACCAGACTGGAGATCATCAGCGGTGCGGCAAGCAGGATGGGGCGGGCGTAGGCGCAGGCGTGGGGCAGAATGGTCTCGGTGCTGCCCAGCAGAATCATGAAGTCCGGCAGGGTGGCAAGACCGACCACTGCCAGCACTACGCCAAAGGCCAGCGCCGTAAAAAAGCTGGTGGAAGCAAAGAGGGTGGCGGCGTGGGTATCCTGACTGCCCAAGCGGCGGCTGATGATGGTGCCGGAGCCGTGCCCCAGCATAAAGCCCAGCGCCTGTATGATAGCCATCAGGCTGGAAACGACACCCACCGCGCCGGAAGCGCTGGTGGAAATACGCCCCACAAAAAAGGTATCGGCCAGATTGTAGATGCTGGTGATCAGCATACTCAAAATCGTGGGCGCGGCAAGACTGAGGATCAGCCGGGGGATCGGGGTCTCGGTCATTTTGTGATACTGCACCACAGTGCGGTCCTGCTGGGTCATGGGAAAATATCCTCCTTCAAAAACGAGAAAGCCGCCCCTTCCAGAGCGGCAGATAGTCCTGATAGAAACAGTATAACGCAGTTGCGGCAAAATGTCGAGAGGGAGTAAAAACGGCCTTTCTCCCCTGCGAAGGGGCGAAAAAGCAGGTGAAAACAGGGTGCTTTCTATATAAAATGCTAAAGAATTGTCGAATTGCTTGTGAAAAATCACGATATGTGGTATTCTTTATAAGAAGGAATTGGAAAAATCTGTGCATTTTATGATTGGGAGGGATTTGTACATGAAATCCGTAGCACAAACTGTGATCGAGGCCGACCGCTTTTATACCATTGCCGCTCACACCGGCAATGTCATTCAGGCAGTGGAAGGCAGCAAGGACGGCGGCACTGTCCGTCTGGGTAAGTATGACCACAAGCCCGAGCAGGAGTGGAGCTTTGTCCGCGAGGGCGATGGCGTGTACCGCATCCGCAACCGCGCTTCCGGCAAGTTACTGGATCTGACCATGACCGGCACTGCCAACGGCACTTGGCTGCACCTGTGGGAGGACGTGGGCGGCACGTCCCAGATGTGGAAGGTAGAGCACACCCCGGAGGGAACCGTGCGTCTGCGTTCTTCTTGGGCAGGTGGCAAGTGCGTGGACACCGTGGGCATCGGTGCCGAGGTGGGCGCTGTGCTGCAGATCTGGCAGGAAGTACCCGGCGGTGGCGACCAGCTGTGGGTCATCTCTGAGGTAAAGGATCGCGTAAAGCGTGCTGCTAAGGTCGAGGAAGCACCCGCACCCGCTGCTGAGACTACGGCAGCACCGGCCAAGGAAGCCGCTCCCGCCAAGAAGCCCGCAGCCCGCAAGCCCCGCACCACCAAGAAGGCAGAGGAGAAGCCCGCTGTGCCCGCAGTAAAGGCCGCAGAGCCGGTCAAGGCAGAAAAGCCCGCTGCGAAGAAGGCTGCTAAGGCAAAGGCTGAGCCTGCTGCCCCTGCCGCAGAGGTGAAGGCTGCCCCCGCTGTGGAGACCAAGACTGAGCCTGCTGTCCCTGCAACTAAGGCTGCACCTGCCGCCGCAAAGCCCAAGGCAAAGCGTGCACCCTGCAAAAAGACCGTAAAGAAGTAAGGAATCATAAATAGCAAAAAAAATCGGACAGACTGCGCTCTGTCCGATTTTTTTGCGTTTATAGAAGCTTTTTATGCAGCAGGGGAGGCATCATCGCTCTGGGCGGCGGTCTGCACGAACTGCACGATGCTCTCGATGGTCTTGCGCAGCTGCACAAGGCTTTCCACGTCAGAGTCCTGCATCCGGGAGGTGGGGGCGGTCACCACGGTCTGCGCAGCAGTTACCGTGCCAATCAATTCCGCATGGATATGGTGGGCGGGTACGTCCAGCAAGATGTGCACCTTGGGGGACAGGGTCTTGAGCAGACCCTGCTTTTCGATGCCCAGAATCAGCTGCGGCGCATCCTCCCCGGCGGCGAGGTTCGGCAGCTGAAGGTAAAAGTAGCCTTCCTTGGCGTTGGCGGGCTGCACGGTTTTGAGCTGCTTGAGATCCAGCTGAAAGTCGTTCACCTGCTGCAGTGCGGTGGCGGAGGGGTCTACCCCCAGCAGGGTGGCCAGCTGGTCTTGGGAGATATAGCTGCCCAGCGACCAGCCCGGCAGCAGCAGGCTTGCCAGCGGATACTCGGCCACGACCGTGCTGCGCAGCTTGTTGTACAGCTGCCCGGCGTCGTACAGGGTCTCTTCCTCGCTGATGTACATCCGGGTCAGAGGGGCATCGTTGACGGTGCTGGTGCCCGTTGGGTACAGCGCCAGCTGCACCGCCCGGGGGGTGTACTGGCCGGTCAGACTGCCGGTGGTGCCGCCGAACTTGTCCAGCAGGGCGTAAAGGGCGGGGGGCTCGGCCTCGGTGGAGGTAATGGTGTAGTCCAGCGCAAAGCTGGCACCGCTCTGGAATGCCTTGATCTTACGGCTGACGAAGCTGTACAGCACCGCCGCAGCCACCGCACACACCAGAACCAGACACAGCAGAACGATCAGCGCTGCCCGCAGACCAGTGCGCTTTTTGTGGGAAGATGCCATGGGAAACCTCTCCTTCCGGTAAACGTATTTGCTTCAGCATAACGGAACTGCACGCAAATGTCAAGCGCCGCAAACTGCGGACAAAACAAAAAACCTGAAACATTTCTGTTTCAGGTTTCTGGCGGAAAGATGGGGATTCGAACCCCAGAACGCTTTTGACACGTTACACGATTTCCAGTCGTGCGCCTTAGACCAACTCAGCCATCTTTCCACATCTTTTGTTCTGCCTTTGGGCGGGTGCCCTTAGCGCTCCACTATAATACCTGAAAGCAGGCTTTTTGTCAAGGATTTTTTTGAAAAAAATCAGACTTTTTTAAAAATGACGAAAAAACGCGAGAAAGTGTTCTGCCGCATGGACGGAAAGCACAAAAAGCCCTTGACGCACCTTTAAAATGGGTCTATATTGAGGGCAAAGAGCGCAGCGGCGGGTCATTTTGTGCCGCAGCGGCGGGAAATATAAGGAGGATGCTTTATGACTTATCCTGAAGTGCTTGCCAATGCCCGTACCTGCATTGGTCAATACTGCAAGGCCTGCCCGGTGTGCAACGGCGTGGCCTGTAAAAACCAGATCCCCGGCCCGGGTGCCAAGGGCGTGGGCGATACCGCGATCCGCAATTATAATAAGTGGGCCGATATCCGGGTGAACATGGATACCCTGTGCCCCGGCGGTGCACCGGACACCACGCTAGAGCTGTTCGGCAAAAGCTTCCGCTATCCCTTCTTTGCGGGCCCTGTGGGCGCAGTGAACCTGCACTACTCCGATACCTACACCGATATGACCTATAACGATGTACTGGTGCGTGCCTGTGCCGAAAACGGCATTGCTGCCTTTACCGGCGACGGCACCAACCCCACCGTGATGGAGATGGCTACCCGCGCCATCGGCGCTGCGGGCGGCTGCGGTGTGCCCACCATCAAGCCGTGGAACATCGACACCATCCGCGAGAAAATGGCACAGGCCAAGGCCAGCGGCTGCTTTGCCATGGCCATGGATGTGGATGCAGCGGGTCTGCCCTTCCTGAAGAACATGACCCCGCCCGCCGGCAGCAAGAGCGTGGAGGAACTGGCTGAGATCGTGCAGCTGGCGGAGCGCCCTTTCATCGTCAAGGGCGTGATGACCGTCAAGGGCGCGCTGAAGGCAAAGCAGGCCGGAGCCGCTGCCATTGTGGTGTCCAACCACGGCGGCCGTGTGCTGGACCAGTGCCCCGCTACCGCCGAGGTGCTGCCGGAGATCGCCGCAGCCCTCAAGGGCACCGGCGTGAAGGTGCTGGTGGATGGCGGCATCCGCACCGGTGTGGATGTGTTCAAGGCATTGGCGCTGGGTGCAGACGGCGTTTTGATCTGCCGCCCCTTCGTGACTGCTGTCTACGGCGGCGGCGCAGAGGGCGTGAAGTGCTACATCGATAAGCTGGCCGGGGAACTGACCGACACCATGCAGATGTGCGGTGCCCATACGCTGGCGGAGATCACCCCGGATATGGTGCGGGTCTGAGCGTTCTATTATAAGTAACAAAAAAGGAGATGCCCGGCAGGACATCTCCTTTTTTGGTTACTTCAAAGTGCCGTCCAGCACCTGCTGGTAATACCACGGCTTCGGGGCGTGGAAGGTCTTGCCGCTGAGGAAAGCAAAGTCCGGCTGGGTGAAGCGGGGCATGGTCAGCTCCCATGCGCACAGCGCCTGATACTTCAGCTTCAGCTCGCGGTTGGCGCTGTTGTTGCCGTACTTGCTGTCGCCAAGGATGGGGCAGCCGATGCTTGCCATGTGGGCGCGGATCTGGTGGGTGCGTCCGGTGATCAGCTGCACCTTCAGCAGCGCCAGACGGCCGGAGACGGCGATGGTCTCGTACCGGGTCTCCACCTCCTTGGCACCGGGCTGCTTGTCCTCCACGATCTTCACGATGCCGCGGTCGGCGTCCTTCAGCAGGTAGCCGCCCAAGGTGGTGTCCGGCGGCATGGGACGGCCAAAGGTGACGCAGAGGTAGGTCTTTTGCACCTCGCGGTTCTTGATGGCAGAAAGGAACAGCTCCTCGGCTTCCGGGGTCTTGGCAATGATCACAAGGCCACTGGTGCCGGTGTCCAGCCGGTGACACAAGGCGGGGGTGTACAGGTCGTTCTCCTTGTACTCGCCCTGCTTGTTCAGGTACAGCAGCGCACGGTTCAGCAGGGTGTCGTCCTCCGGGCCGTCTACCGCAACGCCGGCGGGCTTGTTCACAATCAAAATCTGCGGGCAGTCGTACACCACCTGCGCCGGGGTGCGGGCGTTCTTCCACGCGGGGCCTTCCACCCGGCGGTCGGCGTCCAGCACGTCGTCCAGAATGAACAGCTTGATCTCATCGCCTGCCATCACGCGGGTGGAAAGCGGCTGCTTTTTGCCGTTCAGCTTGATCTTGTTTTCCCGCAGTGCCTTGTTCAGGCGGCCGGGGGTCAGGGCGGGGTACTGCTGGGTCAGATAATTGTCCAGCCGGGTGGGGGCCAGACACTTTACTTTTAAAATTTTCACGGGAAATTCCTCTCTATCTTAAAATCAGTTGCAATAGAATGGGTTCTTGATTCGTTTTTATTGTAGCGGAATAAATCTACCGCGTCAAGAAAGAAGGTATTTTTATGAACCTGAAATATAAGATTCTGGCTGTTCTGGCTGTTCTGGCTGCGGGCATCGCATTGACGGCCTGCGGCGGCTCCGGCACCCCCGTCAGCACCCCCGCATCCAGTGCAGTGCCGGCCTCGTCCCATGTGGCAGAAGAAGGCGTTACGGAACCGATCAATCTGCTGACATGGACACTGGACGATCTGGATGACCCGGATGCGGTAACGCTTATCCCGGCATCCATCGTTTCCGGCGTACAGGACGGCAAATTGACTGCAAAGGTGTTCGGCTACGACCTTTATAAAAAAGAAGATATTGAAAACCTTACCGTTGGCGACAAGATCACCTTCCACGAAGAGGGTGCGGTATGGAATCAGGTCGTGAACGATGCGGTGACGAGCATCGAAAAAAATGACGAATACCATCTTGTAAGCATCAACGGCGGCATGGAACAGCCCGGCGGGCTGGACTTGAAGCTGGAGGATGACACCTACCGTACGATGACCTTTGACGATTACCCGCTCTATTACGAGATGGGAGAAAAGACGATGCCGCTGGCAGAGGATGTAGTGCTGAAGGACAGTTCTGCCGACCCGCAGGCCGAAGCTGTGGAGACTACGGGCGCGGATGCGGTGGCAGCAGCGATCAATGCAGACCCCGATAACTGGACCACCTATAATACCACGCTGGTGGTGCAGGGCGGCAAGGTGCAGGAGGTACGCCGCATCTGGGTGCCGTAAATTTTGCTCAAAACCGTTGACAAACGTTTTGCGTATGCTATAATTTAGCTGTACGCAAAGGAGCGCTATGTCTGCTTTGCGGAATGTAAAATTATGACAGATGGCAATGATGGGGTCAGAAATGCACACACCACCGTCCAGAGAGAGCGCCCATGGCTGTAAGGTGCTCCGGTCGGGATCATTTCGCGCCACCCCGGAGCTTCCGGCGATTGTAAACCGGACGCTGCGCAGCGTTAATGCGCCGAAAGCGGCAGGGGACAAGTGATCCTTTGCAATTTGGGTGGTACCACGGAGTTTGATGCACAAGCAGCCTTCGTCCCTTTTGGGATGAGGGCTGTTTTTTGTTTTTTCTCCGTGCCGCCCCTCTGCCATAACAGTATAAAAACGGCGCCTGAGCGCCAAAAACGATTGAGGAGAGAAAGATCTATGCAATGGACCGGTTTGAATGAACTGCGCGAAAAGTACCTGAGCTTCTTTGAAAGCAAGGGTCATCTGCGTCTGGACAGCTTCCCCCTGGTACCCAAGAACGACCCCAGCCTGCTGCTGATCAACAGCGGCATGGCTCCCATGAAGAAGTGGTTTCTGGCACAGGAGGAGCCGCCCCGTCATCGCGTGACCACCTGCCAGAAGTGCATCCGCACCCCGGATATCGAGCGCGTGGGCATCACTGCCCGCCACGGCACCTTCTTTGAGATGCTGGGTAACTTCTCCTTCCAGGATTACTTCAAGGACGAGGTCATTCCTTGGGCTTGGGAGTTCCTGACCAGCGATGAGTGGATGGCGATTCCCAAGGATCGCCTGCACATCTCTGTGTACGAGGAGGACGACGAGGCCTACGATATCTGGACCAAGAAGGTCGGCATTGCCCCGGACCACATGGTGCGTCTGGGCAAGGAGGACAACTTCTGGGAGCACGGCTCCGGCCCGTGCGGCCCCTGCTCCGAGATCTACTTTGACCGCGGCCCCGAGTACGGCTGCGGCAAGCCGACCTGCGGCGTGGGCTGCGACTGCGACCGCTATATGGAGATCTGGAACCTCGTGTTCAGCCAGTTCGATGCCGACGGCAAGGGTCACTACGAGCGTCTGGCACGCCCCAACATTGATACCGGCATGGGCTTGGAGCGTCTGGCCTGCGTGATGCAGAACGTGGGCAACCTGTTCGAGGTGGATACTGTGCAGAGCGTGCTGCACCATGTGGAGCACATTGCAGGCAAGACCTACGAGCAGGATCCCAAGACCGATATCTCCATCCGCGTCATCACCGACCATATCCGCAGCTGCACCTTTATGGTGTCTGACGGCATCCTGCCCTCCAATGAGGGCCGCGGCTATGTGCTGCGCCGTCTGCTGCGCCGCGCTGCCCGCCACGGCCGTATGCTGGGCATCGACCACCCCTTCCTCGTGGATCTGGTGGAGACCGTCATCCAGTCCAGCGAGTCCGCCTACCCCGAGCTGCGCGAGCATGACGCCTATATCAAGAAGGTCATCGGCACCGAGGAAGCAAACTTTGCCCGCACCATCGATGCCGGCATGAACATCCTGAACAACATGATCGACCGTCTGGAAAAGGCACACCAGAAGCTGCTGAGCGGCATGGACGCCTTCAAGCTGAACGATACCTTCGGCTTCCCGCTGGATCTGACCAAGGAGATCGCCGCCGAGCAGGGTCTGGAGATCGACGAGGACGGCTTCCACGCAGAGATGAAGAAGCAGAAGGAGCGCGCCCGCGCCGAGCGTCTGAAGAAGAACATCTCCGGCTGGAGCGAGGATCTGTTCGGCGCACTGGAGGCCGAGCCCACCGTCTTTACCGGTTACGACACCCTGACCGACAAGGGCACTGTTGTGGCGCTGAGCGATGAAGAGACCCTGACCGATGCCATTGCCACCGACGAGGAGGCAAAGGACGGCGTGCTGGTGGTGCTGGATAAGACCCCCTTCTACGCTGAGATGGGCGGTCAGGCTGCCGACCACGGCGTGCTGAACGGTGCCGAGTGCAGCCTGCGCGTGCTGGACGTGAAAAAGACCCCCAAGGGCTACTACGTCCACACCTGCGTGCTGGAAAGCGGCATCGTGAAGGTGGGCGATGTGCTGACCGCACAGGTGGACAAGGGCTACCGCATGGCCATTGCCCGCAACCACACCGCTACCCACCTGCTGCAGGCTGCCCTGCGTGAGGTGCTGGGTGACCATGTGCATCAGGCTGGTTCCTATCAGGATGCCTCCATCACCCACTTCGACTTTACCCACTTCAGCGCCGTGACCCCCGAGGAACTGGCACGGGTGCAGAAGATCGTCAACGATAAGATCTTTGATTCCATGAACGTCACCGTGCAGGAGATGCCGGTGGAGGAAGCCAAGAAGCTGGGCGCAATGGCTCTGTTTGGCGAAAAGTACGGCAAGGTGGTCCGCGTGGTGGATATCGAGGGCTGGTCTACCGAGTTCTGCGGCGGCACCCATGTCAAGAACACCGCCCAGATCGGCGGCTTCAAGATCGTCAGCGAGTCCTCTGTGGCTGCCGGCATCCGCCGTATCGAGGCTGTCACCGGCCGCAACCTGCTGATCCGTGCAAACCTGCAGGAGGCTATGCTGCATGATGTGGCAAACACCCTCAAGGCCAACAACGTGGCTGCACTGCCCGCCCGCGCCGAGGCTGTGATGGCTGAGAACAAGGCCATGAGCCGCGAGTTGGAGGAGATGAAGGCCAAGATCGCCGCCTCCAAGGTGGACAGTCTGTTTGACAATGCCGAGGAAGCAGACGGCGTGAAGATCGCCTCCGCATACTTTACCGGTACCACCGGCGACACCCTGCGCGGCATGTGCGACAGCATCCGCGACAAGGCCGTGAACCCCGTGGTGGCTGTTCTGGTGGGCAAGGCCGAGGATAAGATCACCATGGCCGTTACCGTGAATAAGCTGGCACAGGAAAAGGGCCTCAAGGCCGGTGTGCTGGTCAAGGAACTGTCCGCTATCGCAGGCGGCAAGGGCGGCGGCAAGCCGGACTTTGCAATGGCCGGTCTGAAGGACGAGACCAAGATCGACGAGGCACTGGCTGCTGTGAGCACTATCGTCAAGAAGGCTCTGGGCTAAAAAGAATCAATGCTCCGTGCCCCGGTGCCGGATGCGCGCCGGGGCGGCGGGCTTTTGTAGAAGCAGGAAGGAGTGTTCCCCCATGGAAGATTGTCTGTTTTGCATGATCGCAGAGGGCAAGATCCCCTCTAAAAAGCTGTACGAGGATGACCAGGTAGTGGCATTCTACGACATCAACCCGCAGGCAAAGGTGCATTTCCTTGTGGTTCCCCGCAAGCACATCTCCTCTGCCGCTGTGCTGACCGAGGAGGATGGTGCTCTGCTGGGCCACATCTTTACCGTCATCGCAAAGCTGGCCAAGGAGCAGGGGCTGGAAAACGGCTACCGCATCATCTCCAACGTGGGCGAGGACGCAGGCCAGACCGTGAAGCATCTGCATTTCCATGTTCTGGGCGGCGAAAAACTGCCTGTCTGATTCCAATACGAAAGGGAGAATTTGATTATGGCTGAAACTTATACCCTGCACGTTGCAGGCCTGACCCGTGAGCTGACCATCTGCAAGGTGAACGACCACATGGACATTGCTGCATTCATCATGCTGGGTGATGCCGAGCTGACCGTAGCCGCTGCTGCGGAGCTGCTGAAGAAGTGCCCGGATTTTGATATCCTGCTCACCGCCGAGGCCAAGGGCATCCCGCTGGCACACGAGATGAGCCGCCAGAGCGGCAAGCCCTATATCTGCGCCCGCAAGGGTGTCAAGCTGTATATGCCGGACCCCGTGGTGGTGGAGGATCAGTCCATTACCACTGCCGGTAAGCAGAAGCTGGTCATCGACCGCAAGGAGCTGGACAAGATGAACGGCAAGCGGGTGCTGGTGGTAGACGATGTCATCTCCACCGGTGGCTCTCTGAAGGCACTGGACGCGCTGGCTGAAAAGACCCAGTGCACCATCGTGGGTCAGGCCGCTGTTCTGGCCGAGGGCGACGCTTCTGAGCGCAAGGATATCATCTTCCTTGAGCCGCTGCCCCTGTTCTTCCACTAAGCTGGGATGCGCCGCCCGCTCTGCGCGTTCTGCGCCGGAATGATGGGCCTTAGTTTCCTGTGGACTTTTTTGCCGCAAACGGAGCTTTTTATGCCGTTTGCGGCATTTTTTATTGCCTTTTTGCTGCTGCTTTGCATCCCGTGCCGCAGCCGCAAGCTGGCGGTCTGCCTGCTGCTGGGCGCGCTGACCGGGCTTTGTGCGGTGCACACTACAAACGCCCGGCTGGAGCGTACCCGGGCAAACTACGCCGGGCGCACCGTGCTGCTGACCGCCGAGGTGGAGCGCGCGGACAGCACCTATTTTTCGGACACAGTGGACGCGACCCTGTGGGTGGAAAGCGTGAACAACAGCCCGGCGGGCTTCCGCATCACCTGTGCAGAACTGCCCGCCTGTGCGGCAGGGCAGCGGGTGCAGGGCTGGTTCACGCTGCAACACCCGGATATGGAAGAACAGACGGCGCAGTACGCGGACGGCATCGCCTTACAGGCAGAGCCCTTGGCCGAAAAGCCGCAGCTCACCGTGCTGGGCGAGAGCGGGAGCTTCCGCGCCCGCACCCACCGCTTGCAGCAAAAACTGAGCGAGAGCCTGCGCCGGGAGATGCACCGGGACACCGGCGGCGTACTGGCTGCCATGACGGTGGGCGACCGCAGCGGGCTTTCGGCGCAACTGCGCAGCGCCTACCGGGGCGCAGGGCTTTCCCATGTGCTGGTGGTCAGCGGCATGCACGTTTCCATCCTGTGCGGGGATATCCTGAGCGTTTTGCTGCCCTATCGCTGGGAGCAAAGCTACCGCCGCCGCAGACGGCGCACAGTCTGGAAAAGCCTGCTGGCGCTGGTGCTGATGGGCGTGACCGGCTTTACACCCTCGGTGCGCCGCGCCGCTGTGGCGGTGTGGGTCAGCGCCTTGGGCGTGTGGGTGTGGGGACCGCCGGACGCCCTCACCTCGCTGGCGGCGGCAGGCATCCTGATGACCGCCGTCAACAGCTATGCCGTGTGGGATATCGGCTTTGAGCTTTCCTTTGCGGCAGTGGTGGGCACGGTGGCGGGTTCTGCCTGCATCCGCCGGATGCGGGACGCCCACGACAGACGCTTTTGGATCAAAGCCGGGGAGAACCTGCAAAAGCCGGTCAGACGTCCGTGGTTCAACAGGCTGCCGGAGCGGCTTCAGGGTCTTGCAGAGAGCGCCTGTATTGCCGCCTGCGCCTCGGCGGCTACCTTCCCGGTGCTGGTGCTGCGGGGTTTGAGCGTCAGCGCGTGGGCAGTGGTTTCCAGCATCGCGGTGCTGTGGATGGTGCAGCCGCTGCTTTTGCTGGGGCTGGCAGTAGCTTTTGTGGGACTGGTGCCGTGGCTGGCACCGCTGCACGGGGTGCTTTCCCGGGCGGCAGACCTGCTCACCGGGCTATTGAACGGCTGGGTGATCTGGCTCAACACAAAGCCCGGCGGCAGCATCTATTTTGACACCGCCTACGCAGCACTGGTCTGTCTGCTGCTGTGCGGTCTTGGGGTACTTGCTTTCCGCTGGAGGGTGCGTCTGCGGGTGGCAGTGCCGGGCATTCTGCTGGCAGCAGCGGTGGGCATCGGGCTGGGCAACGCCCTCAGCCGGGACGTGGTGCATATCGACCTTGTGGGCAGCGCACAGGCACCTGCGGTAGTGGTTGCCCAGAACGACCGGGCAGTGGTGCTGTTCCGGGGCGGCAGCGCCGCCCAGCGTGCGGTGGAAAACCAGCTGACACGGCGGGGCGTGCGCACCGTGGAACTGGTGGTAGACCTGCGCATGAACGCAAAAATCGCCTGCACCCTGTCCGCGCAGCAGGGCATCCGGGCAGAGCGTTTGCCGGTCAATGCCAGCCGCAAGCTGCGCTGCACCCCGGCGGCGGTGGAACTGCTGCGCACCCGGGAAGGGTGTCTGGTGCGGCTGAGCATCGGCAACCGGCAGTTCGTGACTTTAAGTGGCAAGGCAGAACTGGCGCAACCGCTGCAAACAGAGTGGCTGGTGGCCACACCGAAAAAGCCGGAGACGGTGCAGTACCAAAAACTGCTGGCGCTGCGCAGTTACAGCTGGATGCCGCCGGAAACGCAGTACACTGCCTCCCTTAGCCTGCGCCGCACCGGCGGTGAAAGGCTTGAGTGATGCTTTGCAATCCGGGCCGAGTGTGGTACAATACAAAGAGCATTTTATAACAGGAAAGGGGCATTTGCATGGCCACGGAAGCAAAACTCCGGCAGCTGGCCGACAAGGGCTGCCCGGTCTACTATTTTTATTCCAGCGAGCGGTATCTGGTGCGGCAGGCAGTGGCGGCGGCGGTGCGGGTGCTGTCGGCAGACAGCGACGAGGACGCTACCATCCTGGACGGTGCCGCCCCGGAGCTGGAACAGCTTATCATGGCAGCGGGCACCATCTCCTTTTTTGGTACCCGGCGCGTGGTAGTGCTGCCGGAAATAGACCCCGCTGCCTACGGCAGCAAGGATTTGGACGAGCTGTGCAGCACCCTTTCCAGCTTGGAAAACGCTGTGGCAGTGCTGGGCAGTGTGTTCCCGCTGGAGCGCAGCAAGCTCAAGCTGGGCAAGCAGGCGCAAAAGCTGCAAGCCCAGTGCAAGGCCATTGGCTACACGGAAGAGCTGGCAAAGCCCCGGCCCTTTGAACTGAAAAATCTGATGATGGAGCGCGCAAAGGCGCAGGGCACAACCCTGCCGGACGGCGCGGCCACCGCACTGTTGGAGCGTTGCGGCGAGGACCCGTTTCTGCTGGAAAACGAGGTGGACAAGCTCTGTGCCCTGTCCGGCTACCAGACTGTGAGCGCCTCTATGGTGGCGGAGATGGGCACGGTGAGCCTTGAAGCGGACGTGTTCGAGATGATCCGCATGATCACCGCCAAAAACGCCACCGGAGCCTGCAAAAAGTTACAGACTCTGCTGCGGCTGCAGCAGGAGCCCATTGCCATTACAGCGGCGATGATCGGCAGCTATGTCGACCTGTACCGGGTTAAATTGGGGGCGGCAAAACGGAAAAATTACAGTGCGGTGCACAAGGATTTTGGCTATAAGGGCAGTGACTACCGGCTGAAGCGCTCGGCAGAGACTGCCGCCCACTACACCCTGCCCCAGCTGGAGGCCTGCTTGCAGGTGCTGCTGGAGCTGGACCAGAGCCTGAAAAGCCAGCCTGTGGCGGCGCAGACACTGCTGGAAACAGCCCTGTGCCGTCTGGCGCTGGCGGGGAGCGGAAGATGATGCAAAGCGAGATGATTCATACCGACCGGGTGCTGATCGTGGAGGGCAAATACGATGCCGTCCGTCTGGCGCACCTGACCGATGCCATGATCCTGCTGACGGATGGTTTTGGCATTTATAAAGACAAACAGCGCCAGCAGCTGTTCCGGGCGCTGGCGCAGAAAAATGGTCTGATTTTACTTACAGATTCGGACGCGGCAGGTTTCCGCATCCGCAACTACATCACCAACATGGTGGGTGCGCAAAACGTGGTGCAGGCCTATGTGCCTGCCATCCATGGCAAGGAAAAGCGCAAGGCGCAGCCCGGCAAGGAGGGTCTGCTGGGGGTAGAGGGCGTGGACGATGCCCTTGTGCGGCAGGCGCTGCTGGACGCCTTGGGCGCAGAAGCCGGAGCCGCGCCGGTGCGCCCGGCGGGACGGCAGATTACCTACACCGACCTGTACGAGTGGGGGCTTTCAGGCAAGCCCGGCAGCGCCGAGCGCAAGGCCAGACTCTTGAACGCGCTGGGCCTGCCGCCGCGCCTTTCCAAAAAGGAACTGGTGGAGGCATTTAACCGCCTATATACTTTTGAACAACTGGACGAGTTGCAGTTGAAAATTTTGCAGGAGTGAAAATCTAGCCGTTTTTACCCCACGCCTGCCGCAGCAGTTCCAGCGCGTGGGTCTCAAGCCGGGAAACATAGCTGCGGCTGATGCCCAGCAGCCCGGCGGTCTCCAGCTGGGTCAGGGGCGGCTGCCCTGCCAGCCCGTACCGCAACAGTAAGATCTGCCGCTCCCGGGCAGGCAGAGTGTCCAGCAGCTGCCGCAGCCGCCGGACATCCTCCTGCCGCTCACAGCTGTCCTCCATGCAAAAGCCATCCTGTATCACGTCTGCTAAGGTCAGCGCCGAGTCCCCGTCTGCCTCCAAGGATTCTTGCAGGGAAATGGTCTGCCCGCTCTTGCGCTCCCGCCGGAACTGCATGCGGATCTCGTTTTCAATGCAGCGGCTTGCATAAGTGGAAAACCGCGCCTTGCGTGTGGCATCAAAGGTATCTACCGCTTTCATCAGCCCGATGGTGCCGATGGAAACAAGGTCCTCTTGGTCGCCCGGCAGGGCGTAATATTTTTTTACGATGTGCGCCACCAGCCGCAGATTGTGCCGGATCAGCTTTTCCCGGGCAGTGGCATCCCCGGCGCGCAGGGCACTGAAAGCGGCGGCTTCTTCCCGGGCTGTGAGCGGACGCGGAAAGCAGCCGCTTTCCAGATGGAGCGCCAGAAACAGAAATTTTGTGGCGAAAAATTGTAGCAAGGTCAGCAGCACACGATATCCCTCCCGGTACATAGTTGTTAGATTGTATGAGCCGGGGCGCGGATAGTTGCCGGAAAAGCCTTTTGTGCGCAGCAGCTTTTCTGCAGGGGAAAAGCGTGGTATATTGAGGGGGATAACTCGGAATTTAGAGGTGTAAGATGGAATATAAAGAATATGGATCAAAGAATAATGATATTATAATTTTATTACACGGTGGAGGTCTTTCTTGGTGGAATTATATAGATGAAATATCCTTGCTTGAAAATGAATTTCACATAGTTATTCCTATATTAGATGGACATTCAGGAAGTGATGCAAATTTTACTTCCATTGAAAGCAATGCTCTAGAAATAATAAATTTTATAAATAAAAATTATAATGGAAAAGTAAAACTAATTGGAGGGTTATCATTAGACGGACAAATTTTATTAGAAATATTATCTAAAAATCCTAATATATGTGAATGTGCTATTATTGAAAGTGCTTTGGCAATGCCAATGGACTTTACCTATAAAATGATAGAGCCAATATTTAATTTATCATATTGTTTGATAAGTAAAAAGTGGTTTTCAAAACTACAATTTAAAAGTTTGAAACTTAAAAAAAGCTTGTTTGCTCTATATTATGAAGATACTTGTAAAATTACAAAAGATAATTTAATTGCTTTTATGAAGTCAAATTCTAATTATGAAGTAAAAAACACTTTATCGCATACTAAAGCAAAGACCCTCGTGTTAGTTGGAAGTAAAGAAAGACCTATTATGAAAAAATCAGCAACTAAAATTGTTCATTTAATACCAAATAGTGAACTTGAAGTATTACAAGGATATTATCACGGCAATATTAGCATAAATCATGCAGATGATTATGTTGAAAGAGTAAAGAGGTTAGTTTGTTAAATTCCCATTTATCGAGTGACGAAAACAATACATCCTTCTGTGGACAACCTCAAAACGGTTGTCCGCTTTTTTATATGCAGACCATATCCGCTTTGTGCTGAAGTGTCTTGCGGAAAATACCGCACCGGTCCGGAACATGAAGCAGTATCTGCTGGCTGCACTCTACAATGCACCAACGACCATGCAGCTTTATTACCAGAACCAAACCAATCATGATTTATCGAACAGGGGGTGATGAAAATGTCGAAAAAAGCAACCACGATTGCCATCGTCAATCAGAAAGGCGGAACCGGCAAAACCACGACCTGCGAAAATCTGGGTGTGGGACTTGCACGGGAAGGCAAAAAGGTGCTGCTGGTGGATGCCGACCCGCAGGGGTCGCTTACCATTATCCGTTTTCGGACACTGGGCGCAGGATACAGTGAAGATGAAATCAAGGCGGTGCTGGAGGGAAAGGCGAAGCACCAACCGTACCAGAAAAAGCAGGCCAAAGAGCAGCCCTTCCAGTTGCTGGTGGACATTCAGGGAAAAATGGCAGAGGGCAAAAGTGTCGGCTACAAAAAGTGGGCAACCAAGTTCAACCTGAAGGAGATGTCCAAGACGCTGCTGTTCTTGCAGGAGCAAAAAATCGGTAGCGCAGAGGAACTACGAGAGCGTGCAGCAGCGGCAACCGAGCGCTATCATGCCATGGGCGATTCCATCAAGGCGGCGGAAACGAGGTTGGCCGAGATCGCCGTGCTGAAAACTCACATCATCAACTATGCCAAGACCCGCCCGGTCTATGATGCCTACCGCAAGTCGGGGTACAGTAAAAAGTTTTTGGAAGCCCACCGGGAGAAAATCACCCTGCACAAGGCAGTGAAGGCTGCCTTTGACGAAGCCGGACTGCAGAAGCTGCCGAAGGTCAAGGAGTTGGATGCGGAGTTCGCAGAGCTGCTGACCAAGAAGAAAGCAGCCTACCCGGACTACCGCAAAGCACGGGACGAGATGCAGGAACTGGTCCGGGCACAGAGAAATGTGGAGCGATTTTTTGCGGAGGAAAAGGACACCACCGAGAAAACGCAGACCCGATAAACGAATAGCGTCGAGAAGACTGTTACCTTTTGGCCAAATAACTCGGGTCTTTTTGTTGTAGCTTGTGCAACAGCCCCCGTTCAATCTGTATACAACTTCCCCACAATGTAAGCATTTTTATTTACTTTTCCGTCACAGTTATGATATAATAATACAATCTATAAAGATGCAGAGTCGTATCCGAAGTGGAGTGGCGCTGCATTCGTTCTGATTTGGAGGCAGCGCTTATGCATCCACTGCTCATTCTAGTTTTAATTTTTGATGTGCTCATTGCCGTTTCGTCGGTGCTGAACCTTGTGAACATGATGCGGGTGAACCTGCTGGTGGAAGAACGCAAAGCGGAAGCATTCACCGTGGAGCGCGTGCGCGTGAGCAAGGCAGCAGCCGGAAAGGGCGGCATCCTTACCTCCTATTTTGGCGTGTATACTTGTCCGGGCGAAACTGGCAAGGGTGAATTCACCTCTACGAACCCCTACGGCAGCGAGGTCGCTGTACCTGAAACCACTACCGTAGTGCCCATGAAGGCTTCCGGCGTGCTGGAAAAATGCGATATTTCCGCCCATCTGCGCCGCCGTCTTGTGCCGCTGTGGCTCACGGCGCTGGGCTTCTCGGTGCTGCTGGCGGCATTCGTCAACGCATAAATCAGACACATCCATGTATTTTCGGCGTTCTTCGCCGGGAAAATATAATTCTGTAAAGGAAGGAAATTATGGAACTACTCAAATTACTTGGCATTGTCATCGTCATCGTCGGCTTTGCGCTGAAGATGGACTCCATTCTCGTCATTCTGGCTGCAGCCGTTGTGACTGCGATCGTGGGCGGTCTGGGTCCTGTCACCCTGCTGGAGACCCTTGGTAGCACCTTTGTGGCCAACCGCAGCATGGCAATTTTTATTATTATCATGCTGGTCACTGGCACTCTGGAGCGCAACGGCCTGCGTGAGGCAGCTGCGGCTCTGATCGGCAAGTTCAAGGGCGCGACCTCCGGTCTGGTCATTGGCATTTACGGTGTTATGCGTGCGGTCTTTGCCGCCTTCAATGTGGGCTTTGGCGGCGTGGCCGGCTTTGTCCGCCCGGTGATCATGCCTATGGCGGAAGGCGCCATTGTGGCGCAGGGCTATGAACCGAACGAGGATCATGTTGAGGAGCTGAAGGGCATGGCTTCCGGCATGGAGAACGTGACCTGGTTCTTTGGTCAGGTACTGTTTGTGGGCGGCTCCGGCGCACTGCTGGTGCAGAGCACTCTGGCCGGCTTGGGCATTGAAGTGGAGCTGGCCCCGCTGGCTGCCATTGAAGTGCCGGTGTGCATCATTGCTACCACCGTTGCGATCGTGTTCTACATCATCAAGGACCGCAAGATGGTTCAGAAGTACTATAAATAAGAGAGGACAGAAGAATGAGCTTTTTTACAAGTGCTGATGTCACCCTCGCCAATAAGGTGATGGAAGTCATCTACATCATTATCGGCCTGCTGTGCATCAACTGTGGCGTGAAGAACCTGAAGGACAAAGAGAACTCCGAGCCTGTGGGCACCTTTATTTTCTGGGCTGCTCTGGGCGTTGTGATTGCACTGGGCCGCTGGCTGCCCGCTCTGGTAAGCGGTATTCTGGTCGTTGTCATGTGCCTGCCCGCCATCTTCAAGAAGGTGAAGAAGGGTGCCGTCTCTGCTGCTACCAAGGCTGAGACCGAGGCTGCCTATGAGAAGATCGGCATGAAGATCTTTGCTCCTACCCTGAGCATCGGCGTGATGGCTGTTATCTGCGCCATCACCGGTCTGGGCATCGGCCTGTCTGCTCTGAACGGCGTTGCCATCGGCGTGCTGGTATCCATCATCCTGCTGATGATCATGAACAAGGAGAACAAGCCCTCCACCTTCCTGAACGATTCCGAACGTATGCTGTCCACCGTCGGTCCCTTGTCCATGCTGCCCATGCTGCTGGCGTGTCTGGGCACCATCTTCACCAAGGCTGGTGTCGGCGACGTGATTTCTGACATCGTCAGCCACATCGTCCCGGAGGGCAATGTGAACGCCGGTATTGTGGTGTACGCCATTGGCATGATGCTGTTCACCATGATCATGGGCAACGCCTACGCTGCCATCACTGTTATGACCGTGGGCATTGGCTATCCGTTCGTTCTGGCACACGGTGCAAACCCCACCGTTATTGGTATGCTGGCCCTGACCTGCGGCTTCTGCGGCACCCTGTGCACCCCGATGGCTGCAAACTTTAACACCGTGCCTGTCGCTCTGCTGGACATGAAGAAGCCCATGGGCGTTATCAAAAATCAGGTGCCTGTTGCGATCATCATGCTGGTCGTCCAGATCGTTGTGATGATCATGCTGAAGTGATCGTCTGTCCCGCTGTAACCTGTAGTTTTTAAAATTAGATCGAGTGATTGAATGGAACAAGCAATTCAGCACGGTGCCAACATTATTGTCAAAGACTGGGTCCGGCTCCGTACAAAAGAACGTCTTTTGATCGTATCCAGCCTGAATTATGCCGCAGAAGTGCAGGCCATGCAGACAACTGCCAAAGCGATGGGGGCCACCGCTGAGGTTTTGTTGCTGGACGACCTGCATGAACAGGTGGGCCAGTACTTTGATGACCGCGAGGACGCTTTTGACCCCTACGATGCCGTGATCGGTGCAACGGAATATTCGCTGATCACTACGCGGGCGGTCAAGCGGGTGGTGCAGCGGCGGCACAGGTTTCTCTCGCTGCCGCTGAGCACAAACAACGGCCAGTCGCTGCTGAGTTACGACTTTTTGAACATGAGCCTGCCCAAAAGCCGCATTATGGCCAGCATCATTATGAACTGCTACCAGAATGCCAGTAAGATCCATGTGACAACCGACCTTGGCACGAATCTGGATTTTACCATTGAAGGGCGCACTCCCGGTTTCTTCAACGGCTGCTGCCGCGACGGCAACGGTCTGTCATCCTCCAGCGTGGAGGTGTATGTGGCCCCGGTGGAGACCGAGACCAGCGGCACCCTGATCCTGGATGGTTCCATGGGCTACATCGGTGTGGTATCCAGCCCGGTGCGGGTGGAGCTGCAGCACGGCAAGATCGTGGACATTGAGGATAACGAGAGCGGCAGACGGCTCAAACAGTTTCTGCAACGTTTCAAGGACCCTGAAGATATGGTGGTGGCCGCAGAGTTCGGCATCGGGCTGAACACCCACTCCCACTGCGACGGAAACTGCTATATTGAGGACGAATCCACCTACGGCACCTTCCACATTGGTTTTGGACGCAACATCGCCCTTGGCGGTGTGCAGGATGCTACCGGACACTTCGATCTGGTCACCCATGCCCCCAACATCTATGTGGACAACCGCATGATCATGGATCACGGACAACTGACCGTTCTGGAGCCATCCATTTATATCTGAGAAAGAAGGTAATTCATTATGAAAATCCTGATTACTGGGTTTGATCCCTTTGGCGGCGAGTCCGTCAACCCTGCTTTTGAAGCTGTGAAGCTGCTGCCCGACACCATTGCCGGTGCCCAGATCATCAAGCAGGAAGTTCCTACCGAGTTTGGCCGCGCCGGTGAAGTGCTGGAAGCTGCCATGAACGCCTCGAAGCCCGATGTGGTCATCTGCATCGGTCAGGCAGGTGGCCGTTCCGCCATCACCCCGGAGAAGGTGGGCATCAATATCATGGATGGCCGCATCCCGGATAACAGCGGTTACCAGCCCGTGGATGTGACCATCCGCGAGGACGGCGAGACCGCATACTTCACTTCCTTGCCTGTGAAGGCCATGGTGCAGAAGATGAAGGATGCCGGCATTCCGGCTGCCCTGTCCTACACTGCAGGCTCCTATGTGTGCAACTACCTGATGTACACCCTGCTGTACCTCATCGACAAAAAGTTCCCCGGCGTGCGCGGCGGCTTCATCCATGTGCCTTACGCCATGGAGCAGGTCGTGAATAAGCCGCTGGGCACCCCCAGCATGGATCTGCACCAGATCGCACGCGGTCTGGAAAAGGCTGTGGAAGCCATTGTGGAAAGTGACAGCGACATCGCTGTGAACATGGGCACCACCCACTGAGTTTAAACAAAGAAGGAGCTGTTGCAATGTGACAGCTCCTATTTTTATACGAACAGGCGCAAGAATCAAACGGCATCAATATGATGCCTACCGCAAAGTACGGAATGAGATGCAAGAACTGGTTCGTGCGCAGAAAAACGTAGAACGCTTTTTTGCAGAGGAAAAGGACACCACCGAGAAAACCCATACCCGATAAACGAATGCTGCCGAGGAATCTTCCTGTTTTGGAAGGCTTCCCCGGCGACTTTTTTGACAAGCACTAATTATTGCTTTTTTGCCTTGAAACGCTTCTGTTATAATGTTACAATATGTGCTATATAATGGCATATATATTCAAAAAAGCTGCTGACAGCAGAACAAGAATGATATTGCAAGCACCTTCCTGAAATCGGTGAAGTGAAAATAAAGCCGGAATGAGACCGTCTGGGGCGGAGAAAGATTGGATAAAATGAAAAACTCTGGAATGAGCGAAACCATGCAGACCTTGATGCGGAAAAGCGCCTGTGTGGTGCTGAGCCTACTGTTGCTACTGTCAGCCATGCTCCCTGTGAAAGCTGCCGCGGAAACCGCCCCTGCAAAGGTCGTCCGTGTCGGCTCGTTTGAGGACACCTTCAACTATGTCAACGAAAAGGGCGCAAGAAAGGGCTACGGCTACGAATTGCTGGAGACCTTGTCCGGCTACACAGGCTGGCAGTTTGAGTATGTGACCTGCGACTGGTCAAACTGCTTCGAAAAACTCAAAAACGGCGAGATCGACATTATGGGCGGTATTTCCTATACGGAGGACCGCACCGAGGAGATGCTGTTTTCAGACGAGCCGATGGGAGTGGAAAAATATTACCTCTACGCCGACCTCTCGCGCGCAGACATCTCCGCCTCCGACTTCAAGACGCTGAACGGCAAAAAGATCGGCGTTCTGATGGGAACGGAGCCGGAAGTGATGCTGACCGAGTGGGAAGAAAAATACGGCCTGAAAACGGAACACGTCAACGTCTCCAACAGCGATGATGTGAAGCAAAAGCTGGCAAACCACGAAATCGACTGCTTTGTTTCGCTGGAAGAATCCTTCTGGGCAGAGCGTGGCATCTCGACCATAACCCGTGTGGGAGAATCCGGCATCTACTATGCGATCAACAAAAACCGGCCTGATATCAAGGAAGAACTGGACGATGCAATGCGCGCGTTGGACGAAGCTGTGCCTTTTTATACGGCGGATCTGTACAAACGGTATTTCTCAATGGATTATACGCCCATCCTTACAGGGGAGGAAAAGGCGTGGATCAGAAAGCACGGTGCGATCAGGATGGGCTTTCTGGCGAGCGACAGCGGCGTCAGCACCTATGACCCTGCCACCGGGGAGTTTACCGGGGTGATCACGGACTATATTCAGTTTGCCAGAGATTGTCTGGGCAATCAGGAACTGGAATTCCAGCTGGTCGGCTATGACAGCAAGGAAGCAGAACTGGATGCGCTGAAATCGGGCGAGATCGACATGATCTTCCATTGCGACCAGAACCCCAATCTGGCGGAAGAGTATCACTTTGCCTGTACCAACACAACGTGGACCTCCAACCTGATGGCGGTCACAAACAAACAGCACTTTAACGAAAACAATGTAAACCGCATTGCCGTTCCCCAAAACAAACTCTCCCTGAAAAAGTACCTTGCGTTTTATTACCCGCAGTGGGAGATCGTGGACTGCGATACACAGGAGGATGCGGCGAGGCTGATCGAAACCGGACAGGCAGATTGCTTTGTTACCGGGATCAGCAGTGAGGAAAATTACAGTAAGAAATACGGGTTTTACAGCGTTCCGCTGGTAAACCCTGTAAGATCCTGCTTTGCGGTCAATAGCGGAAACCGCAGCCTGTTGTCCATCCTGAACAAAACGATCAAGGCAATGCCTGTTAATATGCTTGCCGGCGCGCTTGCGATGTATAAGAGCTCCGCGCGGAAGGTTACCCTGAGCGATTTTATAAAGGATAACTTCTTTAAGGTTATGCTGATCAGCAGCATTGCTGTTGCAGTTGTTCTGCTCACGATTTTGATGCTGCTCCAGAAGGCGCGTAAAGCCGAAGCTGCTGCAAGGAAAGCCGCAAACGATACGCAGGAACTGAATGCAAAATTGCAGGTCGCTGTGGAAAAAGCAGAGAGCGCGAACCGCGCCAAGTCCACCTTCCTGTTCAATATGTCCCATGATATCCGCACTCCCATGAACGCCATTATCGGTTACGCAGACCTTGCCTCCCGGCATCTGGATGACCCTGCAAAGCTGGAAAAATACATGGAGAATATTCAGGTATGCGGACAGAACCTGCTGGTGCTGCTGAGCAATGTGCTGGACCTTGCCCGCATTGAGAACGACAAGACGGAGATCGAGTATTCTGTTTCGGATGTGGAGAAGGATTTCCGTAACTGCATTGCGATGTTCCAGAATCAGGCAGACAGCAAGGGACAGACGCTTACGGTGACAACACATCTGCTGTATCCGTATGTCTATGTGGATATTCCGCACCTGACCGAGATCTGCACAAACCTCGTCAGCAACGCGGTCAAATACACAGGTGCCTGCGGCACGATTCGCTGCGATGTCACGCAGAAACCCGGCAAAAAAGAGGGCTGGTGCGATATGGTGATCACGGTTGCCGATAACGGCATCGGGATGTCGCAGGAGTTCCAGAAGCACATTTTCGAACCCTTTGAGCGGGAACACACTTCCACCGTCAGCAAGGTGGAGGGCAGCGGCATCGGAATGGGCATCGTGAAAAAGCTGGTCGGGCTGATGAGCGGCACCGTGGAAGTGGAGAGCAAGATCGGTGCGGGCTCCACATTTACTGTCACCATTCCCAGCCGCATAGCCTCGCAGGAGGAAACACAGGCGAAACGAGAGACCACTCCTTCAGACGAAAAGAGCCTGTGCGGTGTAAAGATCCTGCTGACCGAGGACAACGACCTGAATGCAGAGATCGCCACCGAACTGCTGCGGGAAGAAGGCTGCGCGGTAGACCGCGCAAAAGATGGCGTGGAATGCGTGGATATGCTGGAAAAGGCTGCGAATGGAACTTACCGGCTGATCCTTATGGATATCCAGATGCCGGTGATGAACGGCTACGATGCGGCAAAAAAGATACGGCGGATGGATGACCCTCAAAAGGCAAGCATCCCCATCATCGCTATGACTGCAAATGCCTTCTCCGAAGATAAACAGGCGGCACTGGATGCCGGGATGAACGACCATGTCGCAAAGCCGATCAATATGAATGTCCTTGTGCCGACCATCCGGAAATACCTTTGATGCGGACAGAAAGCTGTGCAGAAGGACGTTCTCAGACCGCAGCACACCGATAAACGAATACCGCCGAGGACTCTTCCCATTGTGGAGGTGTCCTCGGCGGCTTTTTGTATATAGGGCAGCAATTCTTGACCGTCTTTTGTAAAGGTGATGAGTTACGAGATGGAGCACAGCTTTCTCCGCAATGATCTCGATGGAAAACAACTGCACATATAAAGCAAAAAAGGAATATTCTTACTCGTCAATCTGCTGTAAAATATCGACTAAGTTTGGGCAAAATTGATAAAGTAAAAAAGAAACCCGTTCCCATCTTGACACTCCGCAAAGAATATGGTATTGTAATCAAGCATAGAATAAATTTCCATTCAAGTGCTTAATTTGTTCGTGCCTTACAAAAAAGAAAATTGTACGTGAGCAGCGTCGTTGGATTGTTACCGTTTGGCGGGCTA